>UMJR01052348.1_pt1 | contig 52707 bp, 64 predicted proteins | sample 1966121 | NCBI WGS metagenome assembly UMJR01 (sample SAMEA4836155, study PRJEB28245) | human gut metagenome | biome: gut microbiome; material: fecal sample | place: Denmark | collected 2008
TTTCATTCTTCAGATAAACTTCCACCAAATCTGCAATTTCTCTTTCATCATCTAATACTAAAATATTCATTTTTTCCTCTTTTCTATTTCTTGTATTTTACCATATTTTTTTAATATTTTCTATAACTCTCTTCAAATGTAAGGAAATGTTAAGATTTATTTAATCATTTCTTAAAACTTATTTCTTCGTTCGGTTTTATAATATAAACAGGTTACAAGAAAGAGGAGGAAATCAAATGAAGAAAAAAAGAATAATAATACTTTTAATAATAATTTTAGGAATATATCTATTTTTTAGGAACACTCCATTTAACGATATATTTTATAATTTGAATAGATTTATTTCTAAAGTAACTAACACTTCAGAATATAAAACAGTCAAACAAGATGTAAATAAAAATTATTCTGGCATAGGACAAGAAAAAGTAAAAAATAAAAATGGTTATTTTACTACATTTACAACTATTGAAAATCATAAAAAGACATATATTGAGTATAAACAAAATAGTGATGCTTCTTGGAGTAATAATCAATATTGGGGTGGAACTATGGCTGAAAATGGTTGTGGTATTACTGCACTTGCAATTATTTTGAGTGGATATGACCAAAAATATACTCCTGAAGATCTTAGGCAAAAATATTATCCTGTGTTAGATTATGACACACTTTCAAAAGAGTTATCTAATACATTTAATATTAAAAATACGGATTTTTATTATGATAATGTTCATTTATCTAAAGAAAAGTTACAAGAGCATTTAAAAACTAATAGACCTATTTTAATTTGTTTATGGAATCAGCCACACGATAATCGTTGGACTACTGCATCACATTATATGGTTTTACTGGCAACTGATGATAATGACATGGTATATATTTCTAATCCAAATGGTGGAAAAAATGATAGCAAAAGTTCAGGTTGGTATAAATTTAAAGAAATAACTCCTTATATCGCAAAAGCCTTATATATAGAAAGCTATAATTAAAAGGCAGCATTAAGCTGCCTTTATTCTTATCTCTTATTATCACGACAAATTACTATTTTTCTAACTAATTACTAAATTGTAATTTATCTTTCCCTATCTTTATTTTTATCAGCATTTGCTCTTCTTTTTATTCTTAATATTAAACTATCTGGACTTTTCTTTACTTCAGCATTTTTGTCTGCATTAGCTCTTGCTTTTATTCTTGATATTAAATTATTTGTACTTTCTTTTTTATTCTTTTCCATATAATTAACCTCCCATAAAAATTACTATTTTTCTAACTAATTACTAACTTGTAATTTGTATTGCTAATTAAATATATTTACTAGCCTCTTTAATACTTAACTTGTCCATTTTGTCTTTGTATTTTCCAACAAACTCTTTAACCCATTTCGGATTTGTTTTAGAATAATCTCTTAAACTCCAACCAATAGCCTTATTTATAAAAAATTCATTACTACCAAAATTATTTACAATTATTTTTTCTAATAATTCTGTATTAGTTTTTTCTTTTCTACAAAGTTGATGGTCTATTGCTATTCTTCTTACCCAAAAATCTTCATCTTTTGACCATTTCAACATCAAATCATTTATTCTTTCATCTTTAAATGCTATATTTCCAACGATTCTATCTAGTCCATCTATTGTATCCCACCATTGTTTTGACTTTATATATTTAAAAATTTTAGAAACATCATCATAAGTTAAATATTTTTGCATAGTTACTAAATAGTCCATGACTAAATATTGAAATTCTCTATAGTCATCTTCATAACATTTATCTAAAAAATCCCAATCTACAACTTTACTTACTTTTTCTTCTTTTAATAAATCTTTATAAAATGACTTTCTTATTGGAGTTGCTAATCCATAGAATTTGAACAAATCTCTCATATATTTTGACATCTTTACAGCATTTTCTTCATCTCTATTTTGTTCAAAAAGATGTTTAATTTTTGTATATTTATCCATAATAATCTCACCTCCAAATTACTATTTTTCTAACTAATTACTAAATTGTAATTTTTCGCTATCATTAACATGACTATTTCTCAACTTTATTCAAATAGAAATTATATATTTTATTGTTTGCTATATTCATAAGTTTAGCTAATATTATGCTTAATCCAATTACTAGAATAGCATATAAATAATCAACTCTACAATAAAAGCGAGGATTTCTCAATAAATACATAACTAATCCATGATATAAATAAATTTCAAAAGATATATTTCCCAAAAAAGTAAATACCTTATCATTCAATCTCATTTTTTCTAATATAGTAAACAATACAAAAAGTAATGCTATACAAATAATATTCATATTTATAACAGGAATAGGCTCTCTCATTATATCGTCTGCTATATCTGTATCGTTTATTATATCCATAATGGCATATCCACTTGTGAAGAATTGAATCCCTATTATTGCAAATAATATAATTGAAAGCATAATTGCATATCTAATTATTTTATTTTTGTCTTTTAATGTTATTGCATATTTTTCTTTATAACTTGCCCAATATATACCTATAAAAAATGCAAAACAAGAATTAACCCACCAATTATTAAAGCCTAAAATATTATTAACAACTATGCAATATAAAATAGTTCCACCAAATACTGCAATATTTATCATTTTTTTCTTTTTTAGAAACTTGGCTGATAAATAAAAAACTACATATAAACTAATAATTGCTAACATATACCACGAAAATCTTACAACTGGCTCTCCTTCAACTAAAGAATTAAAAATTTTTCTAGGTGTTAATTGTCCAGTTAATAGATATACTAAAATAGTAAATATAATTGCTATTATATTTGGTATAACTATTTTCATTATTCTTTTATTCAAAAAGTCTTTTAGATAATTTTCTTTTTTTAGATAGCTTGTCATTAGTCCATATCCTGAATAAAAGAAAAATGCTGAAACTGCAATAACTCCTACTACTGTAAATACTTTAAGTAGAATTGTGTCTTTTATATAAATAGACAAGTGGTGTATTATTATCAATAATGCCAATAGTCCCTTTATTTTATTACTATTGTATTTATCCAATACATCATTATTTGCATTAAAAATAGATTTTCTTTTTATTATTAGGCATATAATTCCTATTAAAAATATTATATCTACTATGTTAATATTAAATATTGCTACATCATTGGGTAATGGATAAATACTGTCTGATTTTATTGTCGGTAACATATATTTTTTCTCCTATTACTACTAATAAATACATATTAAAGTAATCAACAAATTACTATTTCTAGTTGAAATTATAACATAAAAACAAAAAATACTCCATACATTGCACAGAGTATTTATAAATTTTATATTGAAATATTTACAATATCGCACATATTAATATTTTCATTTTTATCAATTTGTATCTTCTTTCTTGTATAATCAATATTAGTAACAATTCCATTAATCTCAATATATTGTCTATTCTTGTAGTATCTTATTTTTACATAGCTTCCTTTTTCAATTTTATTAAATTCATTTTCAAGTTCTGTTAAACTTTCTTCAGATAACTCTATTTTTTCTTCATCTTCTATTTCCTTTTCTCTTAATGCTTCTTGAAGCCCTTTTAGTGCATCAAATGGAAGAAATTGTTTTGCCCTATCAATTCTACTAACCACCGATTATGCCCTCCTATCAACTCATTTCTAATCATTGTTGTTGCACCTTCTTCTAAATTCATACCTCTTAAAATTTTATTTTTTCCCATCTTATTTTTTATGCTACACATTGCTAATTCTAATTTTCTTTCTTTATCTATTTTTTCTTGATCTGTAAATAAGTTTAATTGTATATTTTCAGTTTCGATTACATTAGCAAAACTAATCCCTATCCTTCTAACCCCTGTATATCTATTAGTTGTTCTATTATATAAATTTAAAAATGCTTTTAAGAGTTCTGAATAAACATTTGTGCAAGTTGTAATCTTTTGTGTTCCTCCTGTGGCTTTAATGACATCTTTTGAATAGCCTATATATAACTGTACTGTATCAGTAACTAAGTTACTTTCTATTAGTCTTAAACTTCCCAATTCTACCATTTCCTTTAAGACTAATCTTGCTTTTTCAAACGAATAATCTTCAAATAATATCTGACTATTAGAAATTGAGTTCGTTTTGGGTTTGTATGCTTTTATATCAGCAATTGTACAACTTTCCTTTCCCCAGGAATGGTCTATTAAATATTCAGCATTTACTCCAAATTCTTTATATAATTTTTTTTGTTCTGAATGTGCAATATCGTACATATCAAATATTCTCATCTTGTTTAATCTTCTTTCAATTCCATTTCCAATTTGCCAAAAGTCAGTTAAAGGTCTATGATGCCATAATTCATTTTTATATTTTTCTTCATCTAAATATCCTATATTAGTTGAAGTATGTTTTGCTGTTATATCTAATGCTATTTTTGTTAAATACATATTTGTTCCTATTCCTGCTGTTGCTGTAATTCCATAAGTATTAAATATATCTTTAATTATTGTTTGTGCAAGTTCTACTGCTGTCATATTATACATTTTAAGATAATTTGTAGCATCCATAAATGCCTCGTCAATTGAATATACATGTATATCTTCTTTTGCAAAATACTTTAGATATATTGCGTATATATTTGCAGAATATTCAATGTATTTTTTCATCCTAGGCAATGCTACTATATATTTTACTGTAGGTGGTATTTCATAAATTCTACATCTATTTTTTATTCCTAACATTTTCATTTTTGGAGATATTGCTAAACATATTGCTCCTTTTCCTCTGCTTGGATCAGCTACTACTAGGTTGGTGTTGAAAGGATCTAAATGTCTTTCTACACATTCAACTGAAGCATAAAATGTTTTTAAATCTATACATAAATATGTTCTTTGCATATTTTTCACTCTCCAATCTATAACTTTTAAAATTATTATAGCACCATTTTTATTATTTGTAAACATTTGTTTGTATATAAATTAAAAGAATTTTTTTCCAACTTTGGAATAATTTAGAAAAATAAAAAAGCTAGTTTATAAAAACTAACTTTTTTATTTTTCATTCTTTTATTTAAGTCTTATAATTCATATATATTTGCTTTTACAAGAACTCTCTGTATTTTACTCTTTTCATCAAAAGAGATTTCCCAAATGCTTCCTGATATAGACCTTTTTATTTTCATTTCTTTGGTAGGTTCTCCTATTAATTTATTTAATTGCTTTTGTAGTTGTACTTTATTAGTATAAATTATTAGTTTTTTCTCATCATAGAGAACATTAATTGTAGTTTCCATCTCTTTTTTATTTGGTTCTTTATATATTTTCTCTTTCATAACATTCCTCAAATTTCATATTATTTTATATTTTTTGTCTTTTGTGAATGTTACTTTTCATACTTACTTTGAAAAAATAACTCTTTTTATATCTTTTTCCTCTATTTGAAATATTCCCTTTGACTTTCCATGCTTATCTACAATTTCAACTTTATATCTATTTTTATTAATTTCTATAATTGTTGCTTTGTTTCCATTATTTAATTCAACAACATCAAAGATTTTTATTTTCATAAGTTTCTCCCTATTTTCTTGTCAATTGATAACTTTGTTCAACTAATTCATTTACTAAATTCACATCAACATTTTTACGCAAAATCACAGTATTCCAATGTTCTTTATTCATGTGGTATGCCGGTATAATATAATCGTATGAATTTCTTAACAAATCGGAATAATTAGGTTCTGTCTTTACATTTAAATACAATTCTCCCTTGACTTCCATTATTAAGGCAAACCATTTTTTATTATTTGTGTGTTTCATTACTACACTTACATTATCATCTGGAAAAGGATAATCTTCAAATGTATTTGGCAATGTTAAACAATATTTAATGACATCTCGTTTATTCATATATATCAATCCTATTTTAATATAATATACTGCTAAATTTATTATTATATTTATTTATGTCTTTTGTACTTTGGCTCATAATAAAATCAGTTACTTTCATTTTTAGATTTTCTACTTCCTCTGTTGTATAATTTTTATCCTCTACACTTATTCCCGCTTCATTAAATAATTCTATATCTTTATTTGAAAATTTCATTGTTACATCCTCTTTTCCATTTTATTGTTTCATTAAAATTATACCTTTTGTTATTGGATGCAAAAGTCTTACAAAATCAATTGCATCTTGCTCTGTTCCTACCACACTTCCATAATGTGTTGGTACTGCTATTTTAGGTTTTATTTCATTTATTAAATATGCTGCTTCTTTAAAGTCCATTGTATAAGTTCCTCCAACTGGAATAAAAGCCACATCACATTTAGCTTTTTTGTTTTCTTCAGTAATATCTGTATCTCCTGCTATATAATATCTAATTCCTTTTATTTCAATGATGTAACCAACCCATTCATTTTCTTTTGGATGGAATTGTTTATTTGTGTTATATGCTGGTATAGTTTCAAATTTAATCCCTTCTGTCATATATTCTTTGTTTGGCTCTACTGTAATTATATAGTCTTGCCTAATTCCTTTTCTTAATAGTTTTGTTAATAATTCTTTTGGTGCTATAATTACAGTATCTTCTTTTTTAACTTTGTCAATATCTTCTTCTGAATAATGGTCATAGTGATCGTGTGTTACGAATATTAAATCTGCATCATTGTAATCTTTTTCTATTTTATATGGATCTATATAAATTATTTTTTCTTTATTTATTCTAATGCTACTATGACATAATAGCTCTATATTTTCTAACATATCTAATAGCCTCCTCATTTTTTTGTTTCCCATAGACATTATAGCACATAAAATAAAAAAAGCACAAAAAAAGCCAAAACAATTTATATTTTTTTATAAATCATTTTAGCTCTTTATTTCTTAACTATTTATAAAACTTATTGTTTTAATAATTTTTGAAAAATTGACTCTAGCACATTAACAACAATACTATTTCCAGCTTGTCTATATAATTGAGTGTCAGATATTCCTACAGATTTAGCATTATAGAAATCATCATCATCAAATCCCATAAGTCGCCAACATTCAAGAGGTGTTAGTTTTCTTATTTTCATAAAATGATTTCCATCTTCTGAAATTAATACCGCTGCACTAGAAGTAGTTATTCCACAAGCTGCTGTTTGAGTAGGTGCAATATCTTTTATTTCCTTTTGATTATATAGATTAAACATTTTTCTTTCTGCAATACTTGGTCTAAATTGACTAGCAGTAACAGCTGTAGCAATTCCTTCGGAATCGTAAATTCTATCTTGAACACTAGGTTGCTTATATAAATTGTTTAAGCATATTGGTTTAGGTGATTCAATAACTGTTGCCATATTAGGTGAAGTTAAGATTGTTTGTGATACTTCTTTTCCAACCCTACCTCTTTTTGTTACACTATTAGGATATGAAACATTGATAGAATCTCCTTCCATCGCTTCTGTATATCCCTTTTTAGTGGCTTCTCTAACAAGAATATAAGGTTGCTTATGTCCTCCATTATCCATAGAAGTTAATGTGGGTGATAATCCATTTGGATTATATATACTACCTGCTTGATGTTTTGACTTATCCGTATCAAATAATCCTGCAACTCTTCTAACATTATTTGATTCTGCTATGTATTGATTTTGATTTCCACTCATTTTGTGATAACCAGCAATAAGACAAGAACTTATATTAGGATTTTCACAATCTTTTAAAAGTTTATTATTTTTCTTAATTAACCTTCCTATTCCATTTTCTGTTAAATAGAATCTATCATCAACTTTATCCTCTAAGATATCTTTTAGCTTTAATTTTAATTCTACTGGAGATGGAAAAACAAATTTGTTTCTATCAATATCATTACGAATAGAAACAATAAATACTCTTTCTCTATTTTGTGGTATTCCATAGTCTTTTGCATTTAGAACTTGCCAATAGTTTGTGTATCCCAATTCTTCTATGTCTTTTAGTATAGATTCAAATTGATTTTTGAATCTTTTGCTTGTTAAATTTTTTACATTTTCAATTATACTATATTTAGGTCTTTTGGCTTTTAATATTTTATATCCTTCATAATACAATCCACTTCTAGTGCCTTCTTTTATCCCTTCCATTTTTCCAGCAATTGAAATATCTTGGCATGGAAATCCCCAAGTCATAATATCAAATTCTGGTATTTTATCAGTTCTTATCTTTGTTACATCTCCTAAATTTTTGTTTTCTGATACATTATGAACAGCGCAATAGCTTTTAATGGCATACTTATCTATTTCCGAAAAACCCACTAATTCATAATCTATATTTAATCTTTCTAATGCTTTTTCAAAAGCTCCAATTCCTGTAAATAAGCTTAATAATTTTAACATAATAAATTCCTCCTTTGCACACGAAAAAAAGCCCCAGAATTTAATCTGGAGCAAATTATTTTTTCAATTATTTACTATATAATGAATCAATCTCTTTCTTTCTGTCTAAAACAAATTTTTCTAGCTCTGTTCCTGTGATATTTCCAATTTTTTTGTTTTCTTCATCATATAGTTCGTATTCTTTGTCATCTACTAGGTATAATGTATAAAATTGATATTTTTCATTATAAGCAGTAAATATTTTATCAATATATATTTTATAGTCTGAGTATGGTAATTTTACACAAAACTCTTTATCATTTGAATTTTTATAGTCAATTCTATTTCCACCGAAATTTAATATTGTGGATATACAAATTACTACTAGATAATTTTTCTTCTTTTATAGTTTCTAAATGATTAAGTTCCCTTTGGAGTTCCAATACTTCTTTTCTTTGTCTGTTTATCTCAATTCTTTCTGATCTTGAATTTTTTATTAACTCTTTTGCTTCATCAATAGAAGTTATATTCAATTCCTTTTGTATATTCAAAAATATCTCTGTCTCTTTAGGTAAAACATAATCCTCATCTTGCTTTTTATATGACATTGCATATTCATAAACTGTATAAAGTCTAATATAATCATTAGCCATTTCTGTAGTTTTAAGAACTTTCTCAAATTTTTCTTGATTTTTCTTCATCTTAACATTCTTACTTTTTATTTGACCTCTTTTAAGTGCTATTTGTGATTCAATATCATCAAAATCTCTAATATTATATTTGTCTAAATATTCTAACTGTTGTTTTAATTGATAATACCTTTTTATCTCTTGATATTTTGTTTTTTGATATTCACTATAAACTTTTCCTTTTGCACCTAACTGACTTTTTTCAATAGCAATTTTAGATTCATTTGCTTTCTGAAATATTTTAGAATTGAATTCATTTTGTTCTGTTTTAATGGCTAATAGTTTTACATTATCTTTTTCTCTATATAACTTATATAAATTGCTAGTAGAATACTTTAAATTTATTGTATCTATTCTTGCATATCTTTGCATACCAAGACATCTAACTGCAATATGTTTGCCTCTCCTTATTTCATAGCCTAAAATAGATAATTCATCTAATAGTTCATCAACGCTATTACACTTTGGAATAAGTTTTTCTAAATGTTCTTCTATTTGTTCTTTCCAAGATTGTCTTTTATATTGATAATAATCATCTTGACTATTTTTAGATTTCAAATATGTCTTTCGAGGCATTATAAAGCATCCATACTCTGCTGCTATTCGATCACTTGTATCACTAACTCCATAAAGGCCCTCTTTTTCATTTGAAAGTCTATCCTCTAGTTTTCTTCCTTCTAAATTTATTGCATTTACGCATATATGATTATGTATGTGTCCTTTATCAATATGAGTTGATACAATACATTGAAAAGTAGGATATAATTCTTTGCACATTCTTAATCCAATTTCATTTGCTTGTTCTACAGTTATTTTATCTTTTGGAGAAAAACTTTGGATAATATGATATGCACCTCTAGTTCCACCCATTTTATATTTCTTTTGAATATCCTTAAATTCGTAAAGAGCTGTTTCAACATTACAATTTAGAGAACTGGTACATCCAACTTTTTCTCCATCATTTTTCTCATCAAGTATATATTCAATCAAATTTTTAGGAGAGCCTAAATGTGGTAATCTTTTTGTTACTGGCATTATTATCCCTCCAATTCTTCAATCTTGTTATGATTGATTTCTTTCCATACATCTAAATCCAACTTTTCATCAATAAGTTTTATCATTGCCTTTTGTTTTCCTAATACTGCATACATAACATCTAAAATATCTTTTTTTGTTTCATCTGTTAATCGTGTTGCATATTTACTTATATGTCTAATCTCTTTAGTAATTTTCTTTAATTCTTTTGTATTTTCAGCATACGCAACATACAATTCTTCCTTATTTTTTAAATCCACATGAGTTACTTTTTCATATATTGCTGCATCACGAATATATTTTGCAAGTCGTTTATATCCATAAAATTCTGCTTTTGATTCTACTAAAATTCTTTCTTCATCTGATAGCCAAACCTTTATGCTTTTTCTTCTTTGTTTAGAATTAAACTCCATTTTTAATCATCCCTTCTATTCAATTTTTGTGAAAAAAATTATCATACGGATAACCTGCTGTTATATATTTTTCAGTTAGCTCCATTTTATAATTTTCCAATATCTCCAGATATTTTTGTTTGAAACATTCTTTGCATAATAACTCTATTCCTTTGCTATATACATACACTTGATTATTTTTTTTATATCTTATCTTAATGCTATACTTCTTTTCCAATTTTTGTATTGCTTTTCTTACTGTATCTATTTTTCTATTAAAAAATTTTTCTAATTGTGAATATGGAATATCATTAACAAATAGTTCTTTAGATTGTATTTTTAAAAAATCTTCATACATTTTTATTCTTTTATTAAAGAATTTTATATCTGCATCAATTAAGTTCGTTTCATTTTGAAAGAATACATCTACAAGCCACCAATATCCCTCATCTAAAATATAAAACTTTCTACTTCTTACTTTGTTACTTCTCCATCTACAAGTGGGATGCTTTTTTATCATTACTTCTATAGCTTGTCTTAAATCCTTATGAGTAATTTCATTATTATTTTTTGTCCTACATCCCTGCTTGTTTAATCTTGCTAGAATTTTATTATATGATAGAAATATTTTATCTAATTCTCTTTCACTATCACGCATAATATCCACCTCACTTTATAAATAAAAAAATATTTGTACTAGCAAAGCGAAGTACAAAAAATCCAGAGCAATTTATTTGCTCCGAATAATGAGGCATTTTTTAATGCCCAATATTCGCCAGCGTGGTGTTTTGACACCCTTTTCGCTGTTTAGGGCAAAAGCCCTAAAACCCATTTTGCCCTCTGGGAGATATTTTTTTGTTCTAAATTTTGAAAAAAGTGGAGCATTTTTACTCCACTTTCATCAATTTTTTTAATTAAAATCATAGTCAAATTCGTTTTCATTTTTTACCTCATTTTGTTTTGATTTTTCTTTTAATTTATCATAAGTTTCATAGATAGATTCCATATTTTCCGTTACAACTTTAACTCCATTCCAAGCACTTGTATCTACTTCTATTGAAGAATTATTTTCAAAAGTAATTGTTGTAATATATTTTCCATCTGATACATCTTCTGTATAAACATTTGAATATTTTATTCCTAGCTTATCCATTATTTCTTCATACATTGAAGTTAAATGGTTTAATCCTTCATCTCCATCACTGCCATAATCCATTAAGTTTTTTATCTCATTTTCTCTAAAATATTCACTAACTTTTGAAAGTGATAAATCATAATAAGATATAGAATATTCTGTATAATCTTCAATAAAATCTTCATAAGTTGTTAGTCCACAGGCTAATCTTAATATATCTCTATTGAAACTAGAATCTTCTTTAGATTCAAATTCTTCATAACTATCTTGATGATAAATAATGCTTTCTTCATTAAAATATTGATTCAAAGATTGTTCAAAATCTTCTAATTGTTCTAATGAAAAATATTCAAAAAATTCAAATATTTTATCTTCTGGAACTGCATATTTTTCTATCAATGGAAATTGGTCTTTTACCATAAATCCATATCCTACTTTTTTTAATTCTTCAAAAGTAATATAAAAATTCCAATTACCATTTTCATCAAATAATTCTAAATCATTCAGGTCATAAACTATTTCAACTTTAATAACAGAATTATACAATTCTTGATATGAATCATATTCATATACATTAAAATTTCCATCTAAATATTCTTTATAATTTTGATTATTTATTTTACCTTCTTCTTTCAATTTTATATACTCATCTTCAATAAAAATATGTAGTATTTTATTATCAATTTCAAGTAGCATTTCTTTTGACATTGTATCTACATATTTTTTACAGACACTCTTACAAAATTGCTCATCTTCATCAAGTATTTTTATAATATCTTGTATATCAAATTTCTCTTTTTTGCTTATCAAATCAACATATTTTTTAGTATCAATTTCATTTAAAGCTCTTGCTACAGTTTCACTTTCCAAATATCTTTTAGCAACTAAATCCCAATCATCTTTTGCAATTTTTTCATTGTTACTTTTCTTATTTTCAAGTGGAATATAAACTATATCTTGATGATATGTATCTAATCTCTCAATAATATCTGATAATGTATAAAATTCTTCTTGATTTATTCCATTTAGATTTCCGTTTTGAATATCGTTTAATCTAAATACATTTTCTAAATCTTTATTTATATCAATTACTAATTCAAAATCATACACTTCTAACATTTGTCTAAAGAATTGTACTATCTTTTCTTTCTTTATTTCATTCATTTTTTATATCTCCCTTCATATTTTTTTACATATCATTGTTGATTTCAATAGTATCTTTTGATTCATTTTCTTTTATAACTTCTTGAAACCACTCTGCATAATGTTTCTTATTTTCTTCATTTAATAAATGTAACTTTTCTCCTGTTTTCATATAGCTTTCGTATTTCTTTTTTACATATTCTGAATCTTCTTCCATAAGATCTTCAATATCTTCCTCATCTGTAAAATAGTCAAACATTCTAAAATATACTCTATCAATAATTTTGTCTAGTGTAGTATTTTCTTCAAAATCAAAAGTATTACATTGTTCATCTTTTATGTTATATTTTCCATCTGGATATTTTGTAATAGACCACTCATAAAAGTCTAAAAAGTTATCTAAATCAGATGCACTTTCTTTGTCTTGTAATTCATTTTCAAAGTTTGTATATTCATAATTCATATTAAATAGTTTCTCTTTTCTACAAACTTTTATAAGTTCATCAACATTTAATATTTTCATATCTTTATCATAATCTAAATAATCTTTTCTGTTTCCCCAAGTAAAACCTTTGCTCCATTGAAATTCAATACAAGTATCTCTAGTATTTCCATTATTTAGTTTGACATAGTACCAAAATCTATCTTCCGAAAATTCATTAAATTCTTTATCAAAGCAACAATTTTTCTCAAAAGATTCTGCATATTCTCTTAAAAATCCAATACTTTTCATAAGTTCAATAAATTTATAAAGATCATCATCATATTCTTTTCTAATCTTTACAACTGCACCAAAGGTTAAAAATTCTTCCATTTCATTCATTCTAATTGTTTCTCCTTTCCAAATAAAAAAGACTAGGCATAATTTACATCCAAGTCATCAGATTTATCATTTTGAATCTCGACTTGATTTGTAATTTGTCTAGTATTTTCATTTTCTAATTTTCTTGCCATTTGTAAATCTAAATTAAGTAAGTTTTCTGCCAACTCTTTTAATGTACTATAACGATTGCTGCCACCAGTCCAATCTTTATCGTGTCCCATTGTCCTATATAAAATATTATTGGCCCATTCATTCTTCCAACACCTAACATCAGATATTGAAATATAATAAAATTGATTTGTTTTATTACTTTTCACAACTGCCGAAAAATCATAGTGATTTTTGCTAAATGAATGTAATTCCATTCCTATATCTTTACAAAAATCTTTAATAACACTTCTATAATTTGTTTGAAAATTTCTATATTCTGGTGAAGTTTCTCCTCCCCAATCTTCAATTTCTTTATCATACCATTTCTCTAAAAACTTATCTACTGTCATATTACTGCACCTCCTAATAAATTATATTTTTATAAAAATTGGTTAATCAAACATTTCATCTACAATATCCTTTTCATTATCAAGTTTCTTATTCCAAATTTCCATAGCAAATTCTTCACCAAGATTACTTGAAATAGTAGCCAGTCCATCTTGATATATTATTTTCCCATTATTATCGCTATAAACATCTTCATCAGCAAATTCTATTTCTATAAAATCATTTGGAAATTCCTCTGATAATTTTTTAAAAATTGGCTCTGGAATGGACCAAGCTGTTTCAAAAATCATTGTTCTCTCATTGCATTTAAAGTCCTCATAAACATCCCATTTTGTTCCCCAATTATTTATACTCCACTCATACCAAGTTACATATCCATATTGTTTTATATTATTTATGTAGGCATCGCCTAGTTCTTCCAAATTATGTATGTCTAATTCTTTTTCCACATCACTCACTTTGTAATTTTTTGCATATTTGTTAATGTCTTTAAAATGACCTCTTTTCTGACATTCTTTAATTTTCTCCCAATAATTCGGATAAAAATCAACCTTATAATTTTTTAATATCTTACATATATTTTGTTTCTCAATTTCACTTTTTTTCGACCAAGAATAAAAAATAGAAGCATCTGTTATACTTCCATCTACTAAATTTAATCTTTTTGGCATTGGAATAATTTTATCAAATGATAAAATCCCTCCTTTAAAATATTTTTCTTTAATTTTATTCATTGTTTCTTCTGATACAGTAACAATATTTTTAACATAGTTTGGCATAATAATTCCTCCTTATAAATTTAATAATCATAATCCATATTGTCATTGTTTTGTTCTTTTTCATAATCTTCTAGCATATAAGATGGTGGTGTAATTCCTGTTGTTTTCATTGCTTGAATAAGATCACAATCCTTTGGCATATATAAATCTCTTTCAACCTTTAATCCAAATGGTAATTTTAAATTCTCCAATTCAGATAACATTACATATCCAAGTTCAGCCATTTCATCATCCCCAAGATGACAATATCCAAACATTTCATAATCACCATTTTCAAGTTTATTTCCTTCTGTTATTATCCAAGTTCCTACTCCAGTTGGATTAAAAAATTTTGCTATAACCTTTGCTTTTCCACCTAATCCATCTTGACTTCCTATAGGATATTTTTCAAATAATATTTCTAATTCCTTTGTTATAAGTTTCATAATTGCATCTCCTCCTTTTGTAATTCATTATTCATAAATTTTTGATAAATTAGTTCGTGATATTTTGTGTTAAAATTATTTGCTAAATCTTCTAATTTCTTTTGATATTCAGTAAAATCTTCTAATGACTGACTAATTGTAAAGTTACTTTTATAATTTGCATCTTGTCTATACATATCAATTTCATCATCTACAGAAAAATTATCAACTAATTCTTGCAGTTGTTTTTTTACATTTTCTTTATCATAAAGTTCTTGATAATCATCACAAAAATAAAAGGTATGTATCATATCCACTCCACCATTGGTCCAAGTTTCAATTTCCATACCACTAATCATCCCATTTTCATATAGAGGACTAACACTATAATTAAAAGATTCTATTGTTTTAATTATATTATCCAGTATGATTTCCTGTTTTCTAGTAGGAATATACTCTTTCGTACTCAATTCATCAACTTCTATTTTGTCATCTATTTTTTCTCCAAATGACATCCTAGTATTGTTTACACATTCGTTATAATCAGCAATTAAAATTTGATTTGGTTTTAATACATAATTTCCATTACTGCATACAACTGTTATATCTTCATCTGACATATTTTTAATATAGTTGCTATCACTTGTATATATATATTCTCCATTATCATCTTTGAAAAACTTAAATTGATTTTCTGTTTGAGAATATTCAAAATATTCATTTCCATTTTCATCAATATATGGATTATGTTGTTCATCTGGAGAATAAGTCATAACTTCATCACCATATTTGAAATATCTTTCATCAAAATCTCTAATCATAGCATCAAACAATAAAGGCTCTTTGAAATTTTTAAGCATATCATAAATTGCTCCACCTAGATTTTCTATTCCCATTCCACCATTAAATTCAGTTGATTTTTGTATTTCAAACTTATTATCTTTATTCTTTGTTATAATAAAAACTGTTCCTCTGTGCATTTTATACACCTCCTAAATATCAATATCATTTTCAATTTCTTGTTCTGTTTTTTCAAATTCAACTCTTAAATTTGTATATTCTTCTATTAACTTTTCTTGCTCTTTAGAATATGGAGAATGTTCTATTTTCCCATCCAGATTTCCTGCTTTTCTTTGTTCATTTCTAACTGCAATTCCAGCTAAATATGTACCTGCAAATATTATGTTTGAAAATCTATTATCTTTATCAAAAAATTGAAGAAGTTTTGGATCTTCTTTTGTTATTTCTTTAAATCTTAATTGAAATTCTTTCATTTTATCTAATATGTCTTGTTGTCTTATAATTATTGACTTTGTTATATCTTTTTCAAGTTCTGTAATGTTTAATTGATATTGTAAATAGTCAATTATTTCTTCAATCGAATACCCTGTATCTTCATCCAAATAACCAGATAGCCATATAAAAACAGTATGGTCTTGTAATTTTCCTTCTTTAACTGTTCCAAATAATCCATCTGTAAGTGTATTTAAAGAACATTCTGGTTGCCAGTCATCTCTTAACTCAATTATTTCATCTGCTTTTTCATTTATTCCTATAGCAACACAAGCTGTATCCATTCCAATTTCAGTTTCTTTTAGTTCAATTCCACTTAAATATCTAATTGCTCCATTTTCTCTTAATTCACTTAATCTTCTATCTTTTGACAAAAATAAAAAGAACTCTGTACCTTTTATGGTTAAGTCCTCTATTTCATCGACAGTTGGCTTTATATCAATATCTACATACCAGTCTTTTTCTTTTAAGTTATTATTTTCATATCTACAAGTTACACTTTCATCATAACTCGGATCAGAAATAATAATATGATTTAATTCTTTTATTTTTCCTTTATATCTCAATTTCACTCACCTCTTGTTCCTTTAATTTTTCATTTAAAATTTCATTCATCTTTTCTTGTATTTCTTCTTTTGAGTAACAATCCAAATCTATATCGTAATTTGGAATAAAATATCCATTACTTAATAATTCATAATCATATCCAAAACTTTCTCCATATTTTTCAAAATCAAAATAGTCTATTATTCCCTGCTTTTGAAGTTGAATATATATTCCATTTTCTTCTGCCATTGTATATCCCATTTTCAATTCTGGAGAGCAATCTTGATTATACTCTAATCCTTCAAAACTGTATCTACAGTAATTTATATTATCAGCTTGTAAGCATATATTTACTAATTGACTTATAGAATAATGTTCCTCTCCAGAATAAACTAAATATGCTTGGATAGCTTCTCTTTGACATTCATCCAATTTACTAAATATAATTGCCAATTCATTTAATTCTTTTACACTAGACCATTGAATTGAAGCATAAGGAAACGGACTTATGTTGTCATCAATATCTGCTATTTCATATTCTTCGTGTTCATCATCCACTTTTACAACTTCTTTTAAATATTTATCTATAACTTCTGGAGATTGTGGTAAATCTAGCCATCCTCCTTCAATACTTCCTTCGTTATAATAAGCTAAATTTTGAGCAAAAATACTAAATACTTTCTGCATAATAATCACTTCCAATCTTTTATATTTCTATTTCATCTTCCCACTTGATTGAATTATAAGTAACACCCTCGCCATCTTCATAAACATTATGAAGAACGATTGCCTTATCAAAATCAATCTTTTGTTCATTATATATTTCAATCACTCTTTCTCTGCCAAAATCTTGAATATATGGTTCACTATAACGAGATTCTAAAAAGTTACTACCATAACATAAACAACTATTTATCATTTCTCTGCAATCTAATTCTCTATGCAGTTGTTTTTGTTCTGCTGTTAAATTACAAGCAACTCCATTTCTGAATCGTGGTATTTCTGTTCTAATCTTCTTAATTTCTTTTCCTGTCATAAAGATTCTCCTTTCTAACAAAAAAGAAGCTCATCTTTCGACTTGCTTCTAATTCATTTATATTTAATTAAGATATAAAATTGTAATTTGTCAAAATGATTATAACGCAAATTACAACAATTTTTCAATTCTTCTTGTGTCATTTCGTGTAATTCTTTTCCTTCATAAGATAACTTCCTATTCATAATGATTTCTCCTTCAAAAATGTCTTGTTTAGAGGTTCTATATATAAACTACTTTCGTAGGTTATATTTTTAAAATTCTTTATTCTGATATATTTTGTTTGATATTAGGTATGAAATACCTAATAATATTACAGAAATTATTGGAATTGCTATAAGTGAATAGTTATCTAATCCATTTATCATGTTTATAACAGATGTCATATCTATAAAATTTGATACTAAAGCTACTATTCCTCCTATTCCAAATACTACTGCAAATAATATTATTTTTCCATTAGTTGCTCCAAATTTGAATACTATAGGATAAAGTAAAGAAATTATAGTAATACTTGATAATGCTGTTCCCATTAATGATGATATAATTTCATTTAAATTTATAGCATTTGTTTTTATATAGCTGATTCCTATTCCTATAGCTAAAGCTATTATTCCCAAAACAACTGTTAAAATTATTGAAGCTATATATTTGGCTCTAACTACATTTCTTCTCCCATCTGGCAAGGTTACTGCATAAGAGTTCCAATTATTAAAATCATCATAACTAAATGTTGATATAAATAACATTATTCCAATTATCGGAATTATAAATGTAACATCAAATGTGCCTTGAAATGCTAACATTAAATAGACTATAAATGTAATCACCATTGATTTTAAATTTGCCTTTATAATTAAGAAATCTTTTTTTATTAACCCTAACATACCTTTTCCCCCTTAATTACTAATACCATCAAATCTTCTAGTGTAATCTTATCTATTACACAACTAGGATACTTTTTACTTGTCTTTTCCTTATCATCAACTAATATTTCATAAGCATATTTTGTTTTCTTATATGTTATAATATCTTTTTTATCAATATTTGAAAAATAATCAATATCACATTTTAAAATTCCATAGTTATCAATAATTTCATCTCTTGACTTTTGCAATACTTTTTTTCCTTTATCAATAAATATAATTTCATCTGCTATATGCTCTAAATCACTTGTTATATGTGTTGATAGTAATACTCCATGTTCTTCATCTTCTATAAATTTTTGAAATATATCTAATACTTCATTTCTTATAACTGGATCTAATCCACTTGTTGGCTCATCTAATATTAGTAACTTTGGTTTATGAGCTAATGCTGTAGCAATTTCTAATTTTTTTCTCATTCCTTTAGACATTGATTTTAAAGATTTGTTATCAGGTAAGTCAAATTCCTTTAAATAAGAAAAATACAATTTGCTATCCCAGTTTTTGTATATATCTTTCATAGAGTTGTTTATATCTTTTGCATTTAATAATTCTGGAAAAAACATATTATCTAAAACTACACCTATATCTTCTTTTATCTCTTTTTCTTTTCTCTTATTGTCTTTACCAAATATTTTTATCTCTCCATTATCACTTTTTATAATATTCAGCATTAATTTTATCAGAGTTGTTTTTCCCGATCCATTTTCTCCAATAAGACCTACAATAACTCCTTTTGGTATCGTTATATCTATTTCTCCTAGTTCAAATTTGTCATCATATTTCTTTTTTAAGTTTTTAATTTCAATAATGTTCTCCATTTACTTATCCTCCCCATAAATTATTTTAAACATTTCTATTACATCATTTTCATCAATCTGGAATCTATTTGAAATACTAACTATTTTTTCTATATATTTTTCTATATCTTTTTGTGCTTGTTCTTTTGCAAGTTCTGTATTTTTAGGTGCTACAAAAGTTCCTTTTCCCTGTATAGATTTTAAATATCCTTCTTTTTCTAATTCATCATAGGCTTTTTTTATAGTCATAGCACTTATTTTTATATCTTGTGCTAATACTCTGATTGATGGTAATAGCTCATCTTCATTCAGTTTTCCTTCTAGTATTTGGTTTATAATTGATTTCTTTATTTGCTCATATATTGGAACAGAACTGCTATTACTAATAATCATCTTCATGTTATCGCCTCCTTGTTATACAGTATATAACAGTATATAACATTCGTCAATATTTTTATAAAAAAATTTTAGTTATGGGTACAAAAAAAGCAGATATTCTCTACTTTTTGAATCTCTAAAAATTGTAATTTGAATTATACTTTAAATTTTAATCTAGTATCTTTTTTAAATTCTTTCTTTTTTGGATTTCCCTCAACTCTATAAATATCATTATTTTTAATATCATAGATAACAGACCATACTGTATCAGCATCAGTCTTTCTATCATACTGACACATAAATCCATACTTCCCTGATAATATATCTTTAACTAAATGAAATGAATAATTGTTTTTGTATTCTTTTAAAGTATTATAAGCAACTAAATATCTTTCTTTTGCTTTCCAATCATCTACTTCATAATTATTAAATTTTTTCATTTTCATAGAATTAAATTCATTTGCTGTTGTTACAAAATTTCCATCTTTATTTGGTCTTATTATTTCTATTTCTTCACAATTACACTCAACAATTACGATATTACCAGTTCGATCTGCAATAGTTAGTGTTTGTTGTGATGCTATGGGAACACTCTTTAACAAAGAAATTGCTTCATCAGTAGTTTTACATTTTTCAAGTAAATACCTAACTAACATACCTGCATTAAAACCTGCTTTTATAATAGTAGGATATATAAATGTTAATCCAACAGCAAAACCATATTCATTTATTCCATCTTCCATTTCTATAAATGCTGTGGTATTACCATTAAAAGCATAAACATTATCTAAATTATATAAACAATTCATATATAATTTTTCCAATGATACTAGAAAATCACTATTTCTTCCAAAAAGAATATTGTTATCATCTTTGACTGCCATACAAGTACAATGATTATTAAATTCAAAACAATACATACTTAATAAGAAAGTATAAAAATCTTCATAAGAACTATTCTGTCCTTTTGCTAATCCTTTAATTTCTTCTAAAATCTCTGGATAATATTTTGCATATATAGGTAAACACTCTTTAGCAAATTTTCTTCTTTCTTCTGTTATTTTAAAAGTATGATTATTACTAATTATTTTACCATTGTTATATAATAATTTACCCCAATTAAACCCCGCCTCATAATGACTTTTTTTAAATCTTCCATGATACATATTTTTCTATCTTCCTCCTTAAAATTTTGAGTAAGATCTTGCTCTGTTTAAATGATAAGATAATAAAAAATTTAAGTCAATAGAATAAAAAATTTTAGTAAAACTTTTTGAATATCAAGAAAAAAGACTATCAAACTTTCTTGATAATCTAATCGTTAAATTGTAATTTGTGTAACTATCTATTTTTCTTTCTATTGTTTATTAAATGAAAATCACATTTATTCATACCTTGTCCCAAAGTTCCATTTCTTTCAAAACGAATTTTTGGCATCAGTCCATTGAAAGCTATATCATCATTTTCACAAAAAACAGTACAAAGTTCTGGGCATTCATATTCTTTAGTTAAATCATTATAAATACATCTATGCAAATCAAAATGAATTTCTGTTTTGTCACAACGAATCCACTCTGTTTCAAATCCTTCATCTGGAAAGTTCTTTTTCATAACACCTTTTACTGCCAAACGATACATTAGATATGTAAAAGGCATTTTTGACATCTTTTGATTTTCTATTCTTTTCATTTCTGCTGACTTTTTAGTTTCTTTTCTTACATAAGAAAGTGCTGTATCAATATTATATCCATTATCTAATAAAGCTTTGTAATATGCCATTGTTGGAAATAAATTTGTTATTAAATGATGTTTTATAGCTTCACTTTCACGGTAATTGGCTGAAGAAATAAGTTCGTTATAAATTTTTTCTACATTTTGATATAATTTTTCTCCTTCTTCTATACCAAACTCTTTAAATATATCTTCTTTTAAAAAGAATAATTTTGTATTTTCTAACATTCTATTTACTCCTGTATTCTCAACAAATTACTATTTTTCTAACTAATTACTAAATTGTAATTTGTGTTTTATTTTAACTTCTTAATTGGGTGTCTTATAACTGTCTTTAATTTATTTATATCACATTTTCTTGGGTCGCTTAAATATATTTCGTGGTGTAATCTTGTATCTGTTATATCTAATTCATAACCGTTTTCTTTTGCAAACTCGTGCATTAAATTAACTGTTGTTGGCTCGTCATCATAACTTCCAATGTGCATACACTGAACACACACACCTTCATCATAAGTTAAGAACTCAACTCTTGAAAAATCTTGTTTTTTCTTTTTAGTTGCTTCTTCAATAGCCCAATCAAAGTCTGCTTTTGTTACAAAGTCTGGTAACCTAATAATAGATATAAAGTGCATTGCACCTTTATTATTATAGTCAATAGTTCCTTTAATACCATCTTGCCACCAAAATCCTTCAAGTGGTGGAACAACATATTCAAAAAATCCATCTATTTTATGAGTTCCTTTATAACTCATTTTTATTGTATATGCTATTCCATACAATAGTCCTATTGTATTTTGATAATCTCCATTTTCTTCATTTGGATTTCCTGTTCCTCTTACTGCAATATAATTCATTCTAGGTATTTCAACAATACTTGGTTTATTTTTAGGCATATAAAATTCTTTATATTCTTTCTTAAAATCAAAAGCCATATTTCCATCTCCAATCTATTTAACAAATTACTATTCTTCGAGAACATTATACCATAACAACTTTTATATATCAATTAGTATTCATAGTCGATTTCTTGAAATTTCACATCTAAATTACTTTCAATATTATCTTTCATTTTTTCAAACATTTCATTATTTTTTTCAATAGCAATACCATTTCTTTTTTTGTTATAACAAGCAATTACAAAATTACCACTTCCTGCATACTGATCTAAAAGAGTTTCATAAGGTTTTGAGATATATTCAATTATTTCTTCAATTAGTTCTACTGGCTTTTCTGCTTCCATTACCTTATCTTTTATATTTTTAGGTTGATAATCAAAAGCAGTTGGTAGCATCCCATTTGTGCCTTTCATATAATAAACATCAAGATTATTTTCTTGTAACATATCTCTAACTTCATAAGATGATTTGCCTTTTATATCTAAATTATTTTCATTTGCTATTGCTAGATTTTTCTTTGCATCTAGTTTTAAACTTCTAGGCTCTCCGTTGCTAAAAATCATAACATCTTCAATATTCTTGCTTTTTCTTCCAGTATTAGATATAAAATTGCCTTTCTTCCATGCAACTTTCGCAAAATATTTGAATCCATTTTCTTGTGCCATTTTCTTAATTTCATATAAGTAATCAAAATTAACTTCTGATTCTTCTGGTAGAAATTCAACTAAAAATGCCCCCTCTTTTAATACTCTTTGTTTTTCTTTAAAGTCTTTACTTTCATATCTAAATAATTCAAATGTAGCAAACTTTCTGTTTCCACCAGTTAATGCTTTTTGTAAATCGTATGGATGGTCTGTTATAATTCCATCAATAGATTTATCTTTTATAATTGATAAATCTCTCCCATCTCCGTTTATCAATAAGCAAGTATTTTCTTTTCCTTCAATTTGACTTGTTACTTTGTAAACACCTCTTGATATTTTAGTAAAAATTCCTTTTTCAACACCTTCATATATTCTTGCTCTTATAGATTCATTATTTACTTGCATATTTTTAATATTCTTCACAAGATTTGTAGCATCTTGTATAGAAAATTTTTCTTCATCTATAAAATATTCAAAGAGATTCATTTGTATTGTATTATCCATAAAGCTATCCCTCCATTTCTATTTCATCTACAGATAAAGATTCATATATTGTAGGAGGAGCATCAATAGACATTGTAGGAGGATTTTTAGAAACAACTTGAATAATATAATCCATTTCTTCATCTTTTAATGCTAGATTTGAAAAGACTTCCCATTTATAACTTGAATCTATATCATTGTACTTTTTTTCTAATGTTGCATATTCTTTTTTGCCGTTCAATGATAGCTCTACATTATAAACTGTAGTGTCATTATAATTTCCAACATATTCAGCAGAGATAACTTGTAAAGAATTATTCTTTCCTATTTCTTTTTGTAATTCATTTATTTTTTGTTTTAGTCTTTCATTTTCTTCTATTAACATTCCTTTTTGCAAAGTATTTATAGACTTTATATTTCTTTCTTTGCCTATTTTCTGTATTTTATTCATACTAATAAAATCTTTTTCTGTTACAATAATATGATCTTGAAGTTGAATATTAAAAACTTTAAGCATTTCATTTGTTACATCTGTTAAATGTAAATCATCTTTACTTGGCTCTAGATTATTTGAAGGATGATTATGTACTAAAATAACTTTATTACTTGCAGAATAAAGAGCAGTTCTTATTATTTCTTTTGAATCTATTACTACATTGCAAGAAGTTCCTATTCCTAATAATGTAATATTTCTAATATTATTTCTGTTGTCTAATCCAATAAATAAAAGATGTTCTCTGATTGCATTTCTAATCTCTTGAACATCTTTTAAATTTACAATATCTGTAGAAGAACCTACTTTTATATCTTCACTAATATTTTTTTTAGGTTTTTCAATAATATCAACATTCATTATACATCACCCCCATTAAATATCTGTATAATCATTATCCATTTCTAATAAAATTTCATCTTTATCTGTTTCAAATACATCAATTATTAATTGATTAAACTTTTCTTTTAACTCTATACTCGTGAAAGTTTTACACAATTTGTCTATATAATCTAATGCAAGTGGTTTAACATTTTCTACCCCATATTTTTTAACAATATTTTTTATATTATCTCTTTCCTCTCCTATTTCACTAAATTCTGTACCATCTTTTGCATAGCAAGTATATTTGTATGTAATTTTGCTCTTATCTTTTATATCTGGATCTAGATATTTTATTGATAATATTTCGTAATTATGTTTTAATCTATCATCATATAACTCATAAAATCCATTTTCTTCACAATATTTATCTATATAGTATTCATTTACAAGTTCTATTCCATCAATATCATTATTGAGTTTCTTTAAAAATTCTATAATACCTTTTTCTGTATAAGGAATTTCAAAAAAATTTGCTCTAATATATTTGCTATATTCTTTTGTTGAGTTCTTATATCTATCTTCTGGAATATCCACCCTATAACACGAATCTATCGAAACATATTGTGGATTAGGATATTTTATATTGTATTCTTTTTGAGTTAATGATGTATGCCTAATGTCAGGACTATATGCACATCCAATTTCTACAGATAGATGCTTATTATCTGATGTAACAACAATCCCTCTTAATCTGCAATTTATAGGAGTTGTATAATCACTCCCCATTTTTACCATTTTTATTTTCATTGTAATCGCCTCCAAATTTCATAATTATAAAAAAAGAGAATGAGTACATAAAAAATACAATACTCATTCTAACTTTAAAATCTTCAAAGCACATTGTTATAGATAGCAAAAATGCTAAAAATATGCTTAATAAAAACACTCTTATTATCTTTTTCATAATGCAACTTACCTCTATTGTTTCAATCTACCAAATCCATAGAAATGCTCACCATTCCACCAGCCATTGTTATATTTTCTAATTCTAACCCCAGATGGATTTCCTCCAGTATCTATAACATATTCATCAGTATCTCCATCTATTGTAAGAGTTCCCATATAAATTCCTATATGTGATATACTTCCAGGCTCTCCAGTATCGTAAGTATCTTTTAAGAAGATTAAATCTCCTGCATTTCTATCATTTACATTTACTGGATAGCAATATCCGTTATATATTCCCTGTGCTCCAGTATTTGGTATTGTTATAATTCCAGTATGTGCAAGACAATGTATAACCCAAGAAGAGCAATCATAGTAATCCATACATTCATCATATTTTAGATTACTGTGATCCATTAAATATCTTGTACCAACATTTTTCAAAAATTCATCATATATAGCTCTTAATTGTTCATCTCCAATGTTTACATTTAAGTAAGCATAAGTTGATTTAAAATCAGAACTAAATAATTCAAAAAATGAATTAGAGTTATATAACAATCTTATTTGTTCTACTTCATCATCTGTAAATGCCTTTTGATTCCAATTTACATTTAATCCTTTTGCAACTTTATATTGGTTTATAACACTAAAGTTTTTATTACACCAAGATATATAGTCATCTAAAGAAGGATTTTTAACTACTTTCTTTGTGTCAGTAACAGTTTCTTTAATCTTGTTGCCATTTCCATCTACTGCATCTGTTTCTTTCTCATAAGTATAAGTAACATCACTTATTTTTTCATATAATTCTGCTTTTCTAAATTGTTCTAATATTGTTAATTCTGCAAAATCATAAGTCAGATCACCATTCAACATTTGAAGTATTGAAAGTGGAGCTCTCCAGTTTATCATTCCTTTACCTTCGATTGTACCTTCAACAACTTTACCAGAATTGTAATATTCTACAGTAGTTTTGTTATATTCATTTTGCATATTTATCATATAAGTTTCATAATTTTTCTTCGTCTCTTCACTCATTCCAATACCGAAAAAACTACAAAAAGCAGCTATAACAACTATAATAATGATAACCGGTGCAATTTGTGGAAGCATTGAAATAATCATTTCTACTACTTTAGCCATCAATTTTACGAGTAATCTCATAAGTTTTATCATTACATTGGTTGTTTTAGATATTACTTTTTGTCCTATTTTTTCACTAATCTTTTTACTTATTTTTGTTCCGATTTTCTTTGTAAATTTCTTTGTGTATTTAACAGTTTCTTTTGCAACTTTATTAGATGCTTTCTTTATAGGTTTTGTCATTATTCTAGTCGAAGAACTTTTAAAAGCAGTAGTACCATTTTCATTTAATCCTGCACTTATATCTTTTCCAGTTCTAATTATCCTTTGAGCAGAATTGTTTACAATTTTTGCTCCTTTTATTCCTGTAGATATTCTTTTAGAAGTCTTTAATTTACCATCATTCTTCTCGAGTATTGTTCCATTATTATTGCCTTCTGTTAACTCTGTATTATTATCATTTTCTGATGCAGTTTGTATCTTGTTTGACTTTATTATATTAACTTTGTTATTGCCTTTATTAGTTTGTATTTCATTGTATTGTTTTACTTTTGTAGATATTTCTTTTTCATTTTTGTTAGCAATATCATTTGCTTCTATAGAATTATCTACTCCAGTTTCGATTCTGGAAGTATCAACATCACTTTCAGTTATTTTATTTAATTGTTCTGCATACCACTTATTTATATTTTCTGCACTATCTAATACAAGATTCGTACCTTTATGTGCATAATCTGTATATTTATTAAGTGAATTTGCTATATCTTTACTATTATCATTAGCCATAGTCTATCCTCTACTTACTTGCATATTTGAAGTTTGATTTAGTTCATAAATATAAGAATCTTTTGATACTTGATTTCTAAAGATAACTTTGTCATCTCCATAAACAATAATACCTTGCCCAGATGGTGAATCTGTTACATATCTTGATTCTTCATCACTTATGTCAAAAATCTTACAAATTGGTGGTAAATCTAAAGGTTTTTGTTTTAATATCATAGCAAATTCAGAGTTAGATAATATCTTGCATCCATCCTCATTTTTAATTACATCTGCAATATTTTGTGTAATAATAGTAGGTATTGCGTTCTCTTTTCTTCCAGTCTTATATATTTTTGCAATATATTCACTAGAAAACTTATTTGCAAGTAATATATGAAACTCATCAATAAATATCCAGGTATGTTTTCCTAATGTTTTATTTCTATGAAGTCTATTCATAATATGGTCTAATACAACTAAATATCCTGTTGTTTGTATGCTTGGTGGTAGTTCTGATATATCAAAAGTAATAAAACGATTTTTTATTTCTATATTTGTTTTCTTTGCAAAAATATCCATATTTCCTTTGACATATCTCTCAATAATAAGTGCAAGATTTTTTGCTTCGCTTTCTGGCTGTCTTAATAATTCATTGTAGAATTTTTTGAAATCTGGCTCATATTCTTTATTATAATTATGAAGTTTATAATCCTCATAAATATTATTCGTACAACGGTCTGTAAGAGTTTTTTGTTCTCCAGATAATCCATTTACTATTGATTCTATAAAAGCAAGTATAAATTCAGATTTTTCTTTTATTGCTTCTTTATCGTTCTTCGCATATTGTAACGAACTGTCAAATGGATTTATATGTGTATCAGTATTTGTGCTTATATTTAATGCCTGTCCTCCAAATGCTTTAATTAAAGGATAATACTCACCGTTGTGGATCAATTACGCAAATTTCATCCTCTGGATAACGCAATAATACTTGCTCTATAAGTAATTTTATGGAGAATGATTTTCCTGCTCCAGATGTTGCTAAAACACAACCATTTCCATTTAGTAGTTTCTTTCTGTCGCAAAATACTGGATTCTTTGAAACAAGATTTATTCCATAAAAAATAGAATCCTCGTGCATCAAGTCCTTTGTATTGAAAGGAACATTGGTAGCAGTAGATTCCGAAGTTAATGACCTTTGTATTTGTAGTGTGTTCCAACCAAATGGAAGGCAATTTTGCACTCCTTCAAGTTGTTGCCAATCTAAATTATATAGAGAAATTAGATATTCATTTCCAATACTCTTTACTAATTTTGTTGCTTTATTTAGTTCATCAAGTGAACTAGCTTGAATACATATTAAAACATTGTTAGTAAATAACTTTTGTTTTTTCTTTTGAAGTGCATCTCTTAATTCTTGTGCATCACTTATAGCATCTTCTAATTTTTCATCAAGTACAGCTTCATAACTGTAGTTATTTTTATTGGCTTTTTTAATTTTTTCCAATCTTTCTGTTTTCATTCCAGATATTTTCTTATTTACCATTTTGATTACTTTAGCTGGATCTGTAGGTGTAATATTCAAAGTTGTAATAATATTATAGTTAGTTATTGTTGTTATTCTATTATAAAATCTTGGTGTTATAGATTTAGGCAGTTTACTAACATATAGAACACGAATAAATTTATCTTCGCCAATCTTTATATAATTCTTTTCTCTAAAAGATACATCTTGCTTTGGTGCTAAAACATCGTAAATACTCAATTTATTGTCTATTGCATATTTAATAAAATTATCAATTCCATTTTCCTCTGCAAGTTCATTATGAAATATATTATATAAAGAGCCTAATCTTTCTATTATATTTACTCTTTTTATTTTAGACTTTAATTCCTTAAACTTTTCTTCTGCCCTCAACTGATATTGAAGAAATATATCTTGTGCTTCTTTCATACTTTCAGCTTTCGTAGTAATGACTACTTGTCTTTTCTCACATAATATTTCTTCTTTATCACCGATTGCAAGTTCTATAAGAGTATTAAACTCATTTGCAACTTTAGATTCATTTTCATTTAGGTTGTTTTCATTATATATAAATTTTTGCTTATAATCATTAGTCTTTACTGGTGTACCAAAACAAACTACTTGAATATGATCGTTATAGTTAAAGGAATGTAAAAATTCAACCCATTTAAGAAAAATATTCTCTTGTTCCTCATAGTTTGCTTTTGCAAAAGAAATGTCTTGGTATTCAAAGCAAACAGAATAATGTGTATCATCTAATTGTATAATTGAATTTTTTTCATTAAAGTCTTTAAAAAATGTATGAATAATTTGTGATGTAGTTTTAGGCTTTGCAACTTTATGTGCTTTTATTTTCTTTGAAAATTCATTAAATATAGTAAATAAAAAAAATTCTTTCTTTTCTTTATTTTTCTTATTTTCTTTTACCTTTTTCAATGTTGTTCCTCCTTATAACTGTCAAGAAGATTGGGAATAAAATACCAATCTCCTTCAACTAATTTTTTAAACATTCCTGTATAGGTTAATTCGCCACAATATGGCTGCTTTTTTATCTTTCTTTTGAATATTGTATAAAACACAACTCTTGTTTCTAAAATAGGATGCTTGTTGTTATAAACTCGCATCCATTTAGCATTATGATTGTTTAGATAATATTCCAATAATGACTTTTCCCATTGACTTAAATTCATCTTATATTACCTCTCTAACAGTTTTAAAAGAGCCTCTTGTTGCTCTTTTGATAGTTTTGATAACTTCTCTGATAGTTCATCTTTTCTTGAATTATTAGATTCATTAATTTCATTTACTTTAATTTCTTTTTCTTCTTTTATAGTTTCTATTTTAGAATATTCTGGATTTATTCCATATTTTTTTCTAGCCTTTTCCAATATCTTGGCTTGTTTTTGTTTTTTCTTCATTTCTCTAATTTCAGCTTTTGTAGTTTTAGAATTATCTGTTTTTGTTGATTTTGTTTTGTGCTTATTTTTCTTTTGATGTTGAAGTTCATACTCACTATCTGTCATATAATGTATTGGCTTTGCAAAAAGAAGATAATGCCTAAACCAAAAAGGCATTATCTTCTCTGCTGGTAGTTCGTGTATTTTGGCAAATCCTATAAATCCTAGAACTCCTGCCATTGCAATTACTATATAACTTGTTGCTTCTTCACCAATCTTTTCTTTTAAGATCAGATAAGTGGGAACAACTGCAATTATTATTAGAATTGCAAATATCCATTGTCTAAAATTAAAGAAATATATTTTTTCTTTATAATCCTTTATCTCATCAAATACTGTAATTTCTATATTATCCATTATCAATGACCTCCTGTAAGTTTTTCTGCAAATTGACTTGCGTACTGTATTACTGCCAAATACATTCCGTTAAGGAATAACATTGCAACTATTGTTGATATTGCATTTGTTGAGCCTACTGTACTACTCAATCCTGCAAGTCCAATAGAATAGATATTTGTTGCTAAATATATTATTACTGCTTCTAATCCAACACTTGCTGAAAAAAGGAAGTATTGAATTGCTTTTCCTCTACCTTCATCATCAGCAGCAAGAGCGATTGGTATTGGAGCAAAAGCAAAACATAGTATTAGTTTTACAACTCTCAAAAATATCTGTGTTAGAATCTGTACAATTGTTGTCATAAACGGAATGAATAGTATTAAATACAATCCGATATGTCATAATACTATCTACAAATCCATCTGGTACTGCATCAATTAAAGTGTCTGCAATATTAATTGAAGAATTACTATTACCTATGGCATGTGTAATACTAACAAAAATGTCATTTGTTATATTCATAATACTAGATAAGAAATCGTATCCGTGTTGAATAAAGTATTTAAGTAATAAGAATGAAACAAAAGCCATTACTACTCTTTCCCAACTTATTCTCTCTACTTCCATTGATTTCTTTATCAAGTTAATCATAAAGAAAAGGATTAAAAGACTTAACGCTATTGGAACTATTACATCATTTACTGTTTTTCCAATAGACCAAATATTGATACCTTTTACACTAGAGAAATTCGTTAATTTTTCTATCGTACCTATTAAATTACCACTATCTATATCAATACCGAAAACTGTAAATTTGAAACTATAAAGAAGTCTTATAATTCCATCCAATTATTTGTCCTCCTTCTCTTATAATCCAAATAAATTCTTTGATTGTGCGATTGCAACAAGCATAAATCCTGCCATAAGTGTCATTAAACCTCTTGATTTACCTTCAGCATCTTCTCTTTGCCAACCAAGTGCAAACATAACACCACCAACAAGAGCAATAACTCCACCAATTTTAGTTAGCCAATCACAAGCAAAATTTATAAATGAATCAATAGATTCTGTGTTTGAAGCTGCAAATACTCTTGTTTCTGCAAGAATCAATGTGCCCATTGCAGTTGTTCCTATAACTGCTACTTTCTCTCTTAATTTTCTAAATAAATTTTTAATCTTTTTCATATTTACCTCCAATTAAAAAGAGATAAACCCCTCTTTAATTAGCTAATAATCTAATTTCAAGATTTATCTCTTTTCTTATTTAATTATTTTTTTATTACTAAATCCTCAAATTGGATTACTCCAGTTCGTTTAAGGTCTTTTAAGTCATCCTTATCAACCTCTCTTATTTCTGGCTTTTCAATAGGAATTGCAAATGATAAGCCAGAATCGCATAACATTCTATAGTCTGCGTTTTCACCATATTGCAATTCTTTCTTGTGATTATAGAGTTTTTGAGAATTATTATCTCGTGGCTCATATAATTCAGAATAGTTAGGATGTTCTTTTAAGTTATATAGTTTAGAGTAAAAAGCTCCTATTCCTGCTATAAAAAGTACACAATTACCACTTGGCATCTTTGATAACTCATCTAAAGTTGCTAGTTCTCTACCAACTACATCCCAGTTAGTTGAAGATGATCCCTGTCTAGCATAAGTCCTTCCAGATGACTTTTTATACCAAGTTTTCTTGCCAAGTAGAGCCACTAAATATTCCAAAGTTTCTTTACTCATTCCTCCCATAAAAAGAGTACTGTCACAGCAATCTAAAACAGATTCCCAACTATCTTTATATTTTTGTTTTAATTGACTTAATGATTGCAATCCTACAGTAATTCCAACATTTAATCCTCTCAAATAAGCAAGTTCTTCAACAAATCTTGGAATTTCTCCTAATTGTGCCCACTCGTCCATATAGATTTCTACTGGAGTTGCTAAACTTCCACCACATAATTTTGCATTTTCATCAATAATCTCAAATATTTGTGTGTAAAAAATACTTGCTAAATAGTTAAAAGTATTATTGCTTGGTTTTGTTATTACAAAATAGGCAACTTTACCATTTCCAATAGTTTTATTCGATTCACTATTTATCTGTTTCAATAATGGAGAATTGTCATCCAAAGGCATCCCTATTCTGTTAAGTTCCATAGTATCTGTATCAGTCATATTTGCAATTTCTTTAATATTGAATGAAGCTAATCTTGCAGTTGCAACCATAATAATTGTACTCATCATTTTTGGTGCAGATGCTGCAACTTTAAAATGCTTATATTGTTTTACACCTATTGCCTCTGGCTCATCTTTTGCCCAAGCATCAAACAACCTATCTAAATTTGATACACCTGTAGAATCTGGATTCGATAAACGAATTAGATTTAAAACTGTTGTAAAATTCTGATGTGCCTTATCATAATGTCTTAATGTATAGTAAAATAAGGCTTGAAGATATATCATTTCTGCTTTTTCCCAGAATGGATCTCCAGAAGTATTTTGTATATTTTCGCTTTTAGTATTTGCCATTATTGTATTTATTAAGCTCATTACATCATCTTCTTGTATTGGATGTTCCTCATCATAATAACCAATATTATTATGACTTTCTTTAATATACATTAGTGGATTGTAGCAATCCGAACAAGACTTATCATCAAGGTTAAGAACTTTTATTGTATAGCCTTTTTTCTTTAATGAATAACCACAATCTCGCAAAAGTTCTCCGTTTAGGATCAGTTACGATTATTGTTCCATTTGCATTTAGAATATTAGGCTTAAAATAATATCTCGACTTACCACTTCCAGGCCTACCTATCAATATAACATGCCTATTCATTTTGCTAATTTTCATATTTTTAGAAATCAATTCTGTCTGTGTTAAAATCATATTATTTTCAAAGTTCTTATCTCTTTTATCTTTTATATCATTTGGAGTTTTCCATTCAGCAGAGCCATAGGTGTTTTCTTGTATATTCTTTTTGTTTTGCATTTTATAAGTTTCGTAAATCATTAAAACAAAAAAAGACACCCCACTAGATACAAGAAAGTTATTTCTTGAAAAATCTATTGGAGTGTTAATTTTATATAATTCATTCAGAGCAATGGTAAAATAATCAAAAGACCAATTCCCACCATTGCTAGCCACCAGAGTTGTTACTCTTAACATATAGTAAAATATAATTACAAAAACTATTACAAATAATACTTTTGAACTCTTTTTATTTCTTTTCACCAGCATATTTGCATCACCTCCCATTTTTTAATAATCTAAATTTATAGAATCTTTTTCTATAAGTTTATCTGGAGTAATTATATGAATATTCTCTCGATTTTTTATTTCATCAAGAGTATAATCATCCCAAGTCCATCCTATAGAGCCAAAATCATATACTTTTTTTGCTCCTTCTTTTGTATTTATGATTTTTTTCTCTGCTATATCTGTTGCAGTAACTATATCATTTTCTAATGTTTTACAAATATAACAATCTGTATATTTATCATATACAATTTGAAAATCTCTTGTAGCAAAATTATTTACAAATAATTCTGCGATACATTTTTCAAAATAAGGTCTAGCCCAACCATTCCAACGCTCATCTTTTATATGATAGCCTTCATAGTATTCACTATTTCCAATGTTAAAATATGCTTTTTCTTGTATCTTATCCATTTTACTCACCTACTTCTTTTTCATCTGCTATATTTATTTCTATATTCTTATCTTCTGTTAGAGTAGGAGAATTAGCAACTTCTTTTTCAAGTTCTTCAAAGATATTATGCTTTTCTAAATCCTCATTTACTACATTCCTTTTTTTTTCCTTTTCTGCAAGTTCTTTTATATCATTTTTAAAAACAGTCCAAACACACTCATTCTCTGTTCTTTTCATAATATAATTTTTACCACTTAATGTTTCATAAGTTTGTCTTTCTTGCTCTCCAAGTTTTGTCTTGAAAGATATTATTTCATCTTGTGAATTGATATTCCATTGCATATTTTTATTATCAGATCCATACACACGAATCTGACCTACATTATTAAATCCAAGTTCCGAATATCTTTCTAAATGTTTATTTTCAAAGTATATACTAGCAATTTTTTTATCTTCATCATTTGTAACAACTTTCATTCCATAAGGAATATCTGCGACTTCTAAATCATCTTTTATACTCATAAAAGCAGAGAAAGGCATAGAGTGAATACAATAGTCTTTCTTAAATTCTTCAACTTCGACTTCACCCATTTCGTGTAAATTTAGACTTTCTGATAAATCTTTTAATTCCTGTGCATTTAAAGTCTGTCCTTTTTCTTTTGTTTCTTCTATTGCAGCTTGTATATTGTCATCAAATAAGTCTTTTGAGATTTTAGTTCTATATTCTATTAAGTCTGCAATTCTATCTCCCATATATCCCTGTTTAGATTTATTGAAATAGATATTATATCTTTTATTCTGATGTGATTTCACTTGCTCTGCTTGTTTCTTTTCATATCTAGCCATAAGTCTATTTATATACAACAATTTTGCAATTCTAGGAAAATGTGTTTTAAAATCGCTTAAACTTTTTATTCTTCTTGCGTATTTTGTTATTCTTTTTTGTTGAAATAGTGATTTTTTCTTACCAAACTCTGTATTTTCAGTTGATAGTTTTCTTTCACTTGCAACAACTCTAATTCCATCTTTTTGACACTTTTCCATTACTCTTATTGTTTCATCATAGGAAAGATTAGTTATTTTTTCTAATTCTTTTGTTGGCCCATCTTTTTGTACTGCTTTTATGCCTTCAACAAAATAATGATAACTAAATACTGAAAATGGCTTTAAAATATATTTAAAGAAATCTTTTATACCAACTCTTGTAGCTCTTTCTGCACCTTCATAAACTTGCGTTGCATCACTTTTATTAGTAGCTTGCACTTGGAATCACCTCTTTCTCCATTGAAATTTCATATAAATTAAAATATTTGTGATAAAAATTATCTAATGTTAATCTATTCATAAATTTTTTAGTTCTAGTATTTTCATCTACTGCATATTCGCTCATATTTGCCGATTTTGATTGTGAGTTTAATATCTGTAGTTTTCCATCATCAATTCTATATAATTGTTTTGGAATAAATACTTGTGTTCCACTATCAATAGGCAAATAAATACCTTTAAACGATTCTTTTTCTTTTCCAGATAATTTAATAAATACAGACATATCATTATTATTTTTTACAGTTTCAACTTCTGTCTTTTGTATGTCATCTTGTTCTTTTTGTTTTGTTTTCTCTGGCTTTTTTTCTAATTTTTCTTTAGTTTCTTTCATAATATTTTCTGATGTTAATCCTAAAATATTTTTATTATTATTGAAAACAAGTAAAGTCTTGTATTTATCATTATTCACAAATTGTCTAGTCATTGCAGATTTCATATTATCTGGATATGCTAAACCATATCTTACTGCTTCCATAACATTTTCATTTTTAAATCTACTAACTGCCTGTTCTTTTAGTGATTCAACATAAGTTTTAGGAAATAATTTCTCAAATTGCGAAGTATTATTAGCAATAAATAAATCCTCAAACTCATCTGGATTGTTTTCAATATAATCTTTTATATTAGTTTCAAAACTTTCTGCATATTGCTTTAAAACAATATCTTTTTGCTCTACAGATAATTTTATATTTACAACATTTCCTTCTTGATCAAAACTTTTTACATTGTTTAGTAAATTTTCTAGAATAAAAATTTTATCATTTTTAAATTTTATATAATCATCAGATGTATAGATGTACTCATTTACATATCTTGAAATATCTATTGTATTTTCTCCATCTTTTAAATAATTTTCATTATTCAATGTTTCTTCAATTAGTTCTTGTGTAATAGCATTCGTTTCAAGATATTTTTGTAATATTCTATCTTGATGATTAGTCGCATACTTTTTCAAATGATCCATTATATAGTAATAGAAAAATAAGCCTTTATATCTTTCAACTCTGGATTCTTGTTTTACTTCTTTTGGCATAATAATATCTTCAACCTCCTCTACTCTAAAATTGGTTTTATTTGTTACATATTCTTTAAAGCGAAGAATATCTTTTGTATCTTTAATTAAACCATCTCTTTGCATCTTTTTATAAGTATTATAGATATTATCAACATTTAATTCTTTATTTTGTAAATATTGATTTTCAAGTAAAAAAATAAAGGCAGATATTTTTGTTTTATAAACATCTTCCTTTTTTACATTTGCAATTTGTAAATCTCCGAAGTCTTTGTATTTACCTTCTAATTTTGATATATCTAATACATTTACTTCTAGTCCTTCATTTAATAATTCTGGTATAACTCGAATCATTGCATTTTTACCAGCATCATCATTATCAAGGGAAAGAGTAATTTCACACTTTAATTTCTTTAGTAATTCAATTTGTTCTTTTGTTAATGCAGTTCCCATTATCCCTACAGTATTTGCAAATTCCATTGCATTAGCACTTATAACATCCATATATCCTTCGACTACTATCATTTCATAATTTCTAGCAAAAGATTTTGCTTTATGATAATTAAATAGTAATTCACTTTTATTGAATAACGGAGTTGCCATAGTGTTAATATATTTAGGCTTTGCATCTCCTAATACTCTCGCTCCAAATCCAACAGGATTTCCATATTGGTCAAATATAGGAATCATTATTCTATGGCTAAATATATCAATATAATCATTTTTAGATTCCTTTGTAATGCCTACTTCTATTAAATCTTTCATATTGTACTTTGATAATAAATTATTAGTTATATTATCATAAGTAGGATTGAATCCAATATGAAAATTATTGATTATTTGTTCAGATAAGTTTCTACTTTTAAGATAGTCGAGAGTTCTCTCTCCATCTATATTTTTAGTTTTTAAATTATTCTCGCAAATAGTAATTGCATCTTTTAGAATGTTAGATAATGTCTTTTGTTTCTTTTGTTCTTCGGTTAGAGGCATTTTATTGTTTTGTGAAAGGACAATATTCAAATGTTGTATATCTATTGCTTTTTGCATAGCTTCTACTGTGTTTATTGCATTATGATTTATTTCTGTTTCATATTTTTGGATAAATGATACAACATTTCCTCCAGAGCCACAAGCAAAACATTTTGCAATACCTTTGCTAGTGTTTACCATCATAGAAGGATGCGTATCATTATGAAAAGGGCAAGTACATTTATTTCTAGTAACCTTTAGTCCATAGTATTCAAGAATATTTACTATATTAGAACTTGATAATATCTCATCATAAGCACTCATATATCTATTTCTTCCTTATTTTCTTCTTTATTATATTGTTTTATTTTCTGTGTGTCTTTTATCAAACTTAATATATATTCATCATCAAATTCTCTTATTAAATTTGGATATTCTAAATAATTTTCTTTTTCTTTGTTGCCATCATAGTATTGTTCTTCATAATCATCATAACTTTCTCCAATTCTTGAATATCTATAAGAATACTCATTTTCGCCTAAATAATTTAATCCTTCCATTATGGCATCAACTTCTTTATAACTACCCTCATACCATTTAAGACTATTCCAACCAAAATAAATTTGATTTTTTCCTTCTTGCTTTATATCACATTTCTCTAGAAGATTGTAATCTTTGTTATCCTCTCCTAAATATTTTTTCACAAATTCTTTTAATTCTTCATAACCATCTTTACTTGTTATAATTCTAATATCTGATCTATACCCCATTTTCATTACCTCCATTATCAATTTGTTTTAATAATCTTATAGTTTCTTTATCATTAAATTCACAAGTCATTGAAGGCATTGGAATATCCTTATATTCATCTTCTAATAGAGTATTATCGTATAACTTAATATAATTTCTATCAATAATACATACTCTTTGTGTTATATTTTTGTTTATAATAACAGTTAATAAATTTTTTATAAGTCTAAAATATTTAGGATTATCCCACTTAAAAAAATATATATCATTGATGTATTTGCAAGTAGTATCATTTACTATATTTTTTGTTAATTTCTTATTATTATGAGAACGTAAAAAACTCATAATTTCTTCATATCCTTTTTTAGTTGTTATAATTCTGACTTGTTGTTGCATAATCATATCTCCATTTCCAATAAATTTTTAATTTCTTTTTCTATTTGTGAATCATCTCTATTACTTATAAACAATAAAAAGCAATCCTTTTTCTTTGGATTGTATATTGTAAGAAGTATTTTTGTATGTTTTCTTAATAACTCAACAAATTCTGCTAATTCCTTTGTTGTATAATTATCTTTAAGTTTAAAATCTACATATTTTATTATATTGAATGATTTTGTATATCTTCCTGCAACTGTAAATGCCTCTCTTGTTATCATTGTGTTTTTATCTATTCGCTCAAAATATAAATCATCATATAATAAATAGTAAGTTCCTTCTTTTGCTTTGTCAGACACTAATGCCCTAAAATCTTCAAAATTGTAAATTATATTGCTTTCTATCATAGTTTCCCTCTTTTCTCACAAATGAAAAAAGAGTGGGAGTTTCACCCACTCAAATTATTTTTCATTGTGTTTTTTTCTTAATAGCATAATTCCACCAACTATTCCGATTAAAGAAATTACTGCTAAACTTCCTAATAAGAAGTAATTTGTTTCATTTCCTGTTTGAATTTTTGGAAGTAAAGAGTTGTAATATTCAAAACTGTAAATACCATCTTTTTCTTCCAATGATACACCATCAGCCAATACGCCTTTGTCATTTATTTCTACTTTAACAACTTGGTCTGATAGTTTATATCCTAAAGGTGCTTTAATTTCTTTAATATAGTAAGTTCCATATCTTAACTCATCGAATAATGCAGTTCCTTCAAATTCATTTGCTCCTGCTTCTTTAATAAGTTTAGTACATTCTTCATCTTCATAAATTCCGAAAACAAATTTATTTGATTTAATATGTTCTTTTGTGTCTTTATCTAATTTTTCAACTCTAACAAACTTTAATATAGGCATATCTTTCATCTCTAATAATTGATTTTTCTTATCGCAAGAAACTTCAAATTCGATAGATTCTGCAATTTCATATCCGTATGGAGCAGTTGTTTCAGTTAATGTATATTTCTTACCTTCTTCTAATCCAGTAATATGATGAGGCTCTTTAGTTGAAGTCCATTTATCAATAATATTTCCATCTTTATCTGTAACAACTAATTCAGCACCTTCAAGTTCTTCACCATTTGTTAAATCTGTTTTTGTTACATCTACTATTTTATCAACCATAACTTCGTGTTGTGTTTCTTTATCTGTAGTTACTGTGAACTCAACATCAGTTGCTTTTACATATCCTTCTGGAGTAATTTCTTCGTGAAGAATATAGGTTTCTCCTTCAACTAAATTATTGATTTTGTGTGTTTCTTTTCCAGAAGTCCATTCATCAACAATGTTTCCATCTTTATCAAATACTTGGATTTTTGCTCCCTCTACTTCTTCTCCTGCAACATCGACCTTACTCATTTCAACAACTTTATCAATCATAACTTCGTGTTGTGTTTCCTTATCTGTAGTTACTGTAAATTCAACATCAGTTGCTTTTACATATCCATTTGGAGTAATTTCTTCGTGTAATGTATAAGTTTCATTTTCTTTAAGATTATTGATTATATGAGGCTCTTTTCCAGATTCCCACTCATCAACTATATTTTTATCTTTATCGAATACTTGAATTTTTGCTCCTTCTACTTCTTCTCCTGCAATATCAACTTTTGACATATTTACGATTTTATCAATCATTTCTTCGTGTTGTGTTTCCTTATCTGTAGTTACTGTAAATTCAACATCAGTTGCAAGAACATAACCATCTGGAGCAGTTTCTTCGTGTAAAATATAAGTATTTCCTTCTTTTAAGTTATTAATTTTATGTGCTTCTTTTCCAGAAATCCATTCATCTACTAAATTTCCTTCTTTATCAAATACTTTCATAGAAGCACCTTCAATTTCATCTCCTGCAATATTCTTTTTAGTCATTTCGACTATTTTGTCTGTCATCACTTCGTGTTGAGTTTCTTTTTCTAATGTTACTTCAAATTCAATATCTGTAGCAACAACATAACCATCTGGAGCAGTTTCTTCGTGTAAAGTATATTTTTCTCCTTCAACTAAATTACTGATTTTGTGTGCCTCTTTTCCAGAAGTCCACTCATCAACTATATTTCCTTCTTTGTCGAATACTTGCATTTTAGCACCTTCAACTTCATCTCCTGCAATGTTATTTTTAGTCATATCTACAACTTTATCAATCATTGTTACTTTTTGAATTTCTTTTGTATTTTCAACTTTGAATTCTATATTAGTAGCTCTAACAAATCCTTTTGGAGCAATTTCTTCTCTTAATATATAAGATTTCCCTGCAACTAATCCTTCAATTTTATGTGTTTTATCTGTTGAAGTCCAAGAATCAATTACATTTTCATCTTTGTCAAGAACTTTTAATTTAGCTCCTTCAAGTTCTTTTTCTCCTGTAATATCTGTTTTTGAATACTCAACAAATGTTGTATCATTTTCAATATCTTTTGTTACTGTATATACTTTTGTAACATCATCTTTTTTGATAAATTCTACATCATAAATTGTGTCATTTAATACCAATCCATCAATTACCTTAACTTCTTGTAATTCATATTTTCCCATTGGTAATTTTTCAACTTTTAAATCTCCATTTTTATCAAGATTATAAGTTTTAACTTCTTGGCCCTTTTTGTAGATAACACTTCCATCTGCATAATCAATGATGTTTTCTTTTGCAGTAAGTTTAAATTGAATACCACTTAAATCTGATGTGTCAACTAAACTTGTATCTGCATCTTCTCTTAAAGCGATTGATTTATCTATAATTAAAGTTCCTGTAGGTTGTTCATTCTTAATAACAACTTCTTTTATAAAGTCGCCATCTTGGTCTGTGTCATAATTTCTTATTCCTTCAACTTTAAAGCCAACTTGATTATCTAATTGTAAAAAGCCTTCTGGAATTTTAATTTCAGTAATTTCATAAGTTCCAACTTCCAATTTTAATGGAGTTATTACAGAGCCTATTGGATCTCCTGCTTTATTGTTATAACTATTTGCTGGTACTACAATATTCTTTGCATTAGTTGTAAAAGAATTATATGTTGTACTACCAATTTTTTGTGTTACTGCTTCACCCTTTTTGTAAAGTATTTTACCTGTAGCTCTATCATATATATCTTTTGCAGCTTTAATCTGGAATGTAGCATTATTTAATGATACTGTTTTTCCAGAAGTTTTATCTTTCTTAATTAGTTTGATATAAGTTTCTAATTGCTCATTATTTACGACAATATCTTTTACTTTTTTAGCAATATCTTGTATCTCTGATTCATCTTGTGTTATTGAAAATGTAAAATCTGCTGCACTTTCGTAATCTTTTGGAGTTGTTGTTTCTTTTACTATAAATGTTCCATAAGGTAAAACATTTTGTGTATAAGCATCTCCGTTTTCATCCGTTTCTATTGCTTCATAAGTTGGAGCAATAACTTGTGCTTCGGCAACTCTCTTGCTATCAACTGTTACTGCATTTCCATACTCATCAATGCCACCCCATACCTCTGCGTATGTGTAACCTTTATCATAAGCTCTTTGTACTGCACTATTTAATTTAATAGTGAATATCGCACCTGCTAATCCAGGTGTTTCTCCAGAATTAACTTTTATACCACTTTTAAAGATATGAATTCTCATTTCTTTAACTTTATCTGTACTATTTGCATTTCCAGTAATTATCTTTGTGTATTGATCTTTATATTTTAAATCTACTGTATATGTCTTTTTATCAATTAAATATCCTGTTGGTGGATTTTCTTCTTTGACAATGTATTTTCCAATTGGTAAATCTGTAACATCTTGACATACACCTTTTTCATCTGTAGTTCTTGTTGCTACTAAATCACCTTTGCTATAAAATTTCTTTGATTTTGCAACATTATAAATATCTTCATCTGCATATACTTTATATACTGCATCTTTTAAAGTTGCATCTCCCTGTGCCATAGAGCCAGTTTTACTATCTTTCTTTATAATTGATATTGTTCCAGTTGGCTCCTCATCTACAACTCCTTTAATTTCTATTGTGATTACTGGAGTTGTATCATTCTTATATACTAAATTTGCAGTATATGTATTTTCATTTAATAAATATCCTGTTGGAGCTTGTACTTCTTTAACATAGTATTTTCCAAGTGGTAAATTATCAATTTGTGCCACACCCGTTCCAGATGCAGTTGTTATTTTGCTAACTTCTTGACCTTCTGTATAGAATGTCTTTGTTCCTGCTTTGTTTGTAATCTTTTCTGCTGCTATTACTTGAAATACTGCACCACCAATTTTGTCATTATTTTCACTAACTTTATAAAGAACTATTTTTCCAGTTGGCTCTGTATCTTTAACACCTTCAATTTTTAATTCTACAACTGGAGTTGTGTCATTTTTATATACTAAATTTGCAGTATATGTTTGCTCATTTAGTAAATATCCAGTTGGAGCAGAAATTTCTTTTACATAGTATTTTCCAAGTGGAAGATTATCAATTTGTGCTACACCAGTTCCAGATGCAGTTGTTATTGTAGCAACTTCTTGACCTTCTGTATAGAATGTTTTACTTCCTGCTTTATTTGTAATTTTTTCTGCTGCCGTTACTTTGAATTTTGCACCTTCTAATTTATCATTATTGTCACTAACTTTATAAATAAGAATCTTTCCTGTAGGCTCCGTATCAGTTATAGTTTTTGTTGATGTTTGAGAAGGCTTTACTTCTACTTGATATGTTTCTGTATTTACAAGATAGCCAGTAGGAGCAGATTTTTCTTTTATTGTATAAGTTCCTCTTTTTAATTTTTCTACAGTTATTTTTCCATTTTTAACAGTTACATCTTGATTGTAACCATCTGGACCTGTAATATTAAATACTGCACCATCAATCAAATCATTGTTTGTACTTAATTTTGTTAATTCTATTTTTCCAAATAAGTTAATTTTTAAACTCATTGCCATTGGTACTGGATCATTATAATGTAAAGCCATTAACTGATCTTGTACTCCAGTTGTAAAAGAAAAATATACAGTTGTATCTTGATCTCTTGATTCTTCTTTTACTAATCCCCAACTTTGAAATGTGCTATCAGAAATATTTAGACTTTCTACGGTGCAATCTTCTGATACTGTAATTGTTAATGTGTTTTCTCCTTTATTGTGTTGAAATCTCACATTATCTTTTGTATTGTCTATACTTGAATAATCAGCTAATACTCCGTTTATATCATTCAATACTTTGGTTTCTCCTGCTTCTATTTCAATAGTAGTTGCATCAAAGCTAGGTCTTGTCTGCATATTGTTAATTTTGTTATTTATGTCATTTTTAAATGCAACATAGTCGGCTTGAACTGTTGAATCTCTAAATGTAGCATTTGATTGTCCTAAAGTTTCCCAAATGTATTGTTGAGTAAAAACATAGGCTTGCTTTACCCATTTCATATCATTTGCAAGTATTCCTCCATCTACTACATAACCACCATTGTCCTTATACCAACCAAAATAAGCAATCTTACAAGCTCTTTTTATTGTAGCATCTGTAGGTGTATAATAATTTCCATTATAAGAACTTCCTGTTTTGAAATCTACCCCGTGTTCAGCACAAAAAACGGTATATCTTTCTCCAGTAGTATTGTTTATCAATCTTCTAATTAAAACGCCAGTTGAACCTGCTGCATGATCTGTAGTTAACATTCTAGAAGCATATTGACCTCCAACAAAAGAGCCACTTCCAGATACTGCAAAAACTGGACTAATATTAGTTAATATAGTAATTAATAGCAATAGTATTGCAACTATTTTTTTATTTAAAATATAATTCTTAATAGTTTTCACTTTTAAAATCTCCTTTTCTTAAAAATTTGCAAAAAAATAAAGGGTACAAAATCCCTTTAATAAAATGTTACTCTCATTCCTAAATAAACACCTTCATTGTCTTTTATAGGAACACACTCGCCACTAAAATCATAAGACTTTAAATATTCTTGTGCAGCTTGTGTTACATTATCCATAGTATATCCATCTGTAAATAAAAAATCTTTATTTGCTGGTTTTTTCTTTGTGTTTTTCTCTTTATTTTCACTTGATGCAGTAGTAGTCTGTGTATTTTCTTTAGGATTCTCTTTTATTTCTTGCTTTGTATTTTCTTCTTTTGCAACTATATTTGTATTATCTTTCATTGCTTCCCCTACCTGTTCCGTATTTTCTTTAATCGTTATATTTTCAATATTTGAAGTAGTTTCTTCATCTGTATTATTTTCATTGATAATATTGTTTTCATCATCTTTTTGGATAAAGTTGTCTATATCATTTGATGATTGATTATATTTGGCATAAAATCCATAAAAAAATATACTTATTATAAGAAATATTGCAATAATAAGAAAAAATATTTTCTTTTTTCTAGCATCCTTTAAATAAAGTTCTAATAATTTTTTATCCTGCTCATTCATTATTTTTTTCCTCTTTAGGATGTGTGCAATCAATAAATTTTTTCTCTAATTTTTCATACTCCTTTTTTATTGTAGTATAATTTTTTATTTTAATGTCAATATCATCAATTTTCTTTTGTAGTTTAGATTGTTCAGTTACAAATTTAGATTTTTCTGCATTTAATCTTTCTATTATTTTTAACACTCTTTTTATCATAGTTTTCCTCCCATAAAAAAAGAGCCAAGAACTCAATCTTGACCTTTATATAGTTTTACTTATCTGTAATAAAAGTTTATAGTCCATTTACCACAATACATACAATCCCATACTTCATATCCAGAAGGACAATTTTTATAATATGTGTCATTATCTATTTTGTTGTTTTCCCATTGATCTCCCCAATATTTTATTTGTTGATTATAGTAAGCAATAGCATCATTTTTAGAATTAAACCATTTTCCAGAGTTTCCTATATTCATTCCGTGATTGTTATTATTAGTACATCTTTCAACTTTTTGCTCTGTTTTAGTTTCTTCTTGTTTATTATTTTGACTACTTGATGATTGAGAAGTAGGATTAGTTACTGAAGTAGTTGTAGATGTATGTGTTGTTGTTTGACTTGTACTTTGTGTTACATTTTCTTTCTTTGGTGTACTTGAATTATTATTTGATGGACCACTCTTTGTTTGAGTAGATGATTGTGTATTTTTCGTAGTTGTTTGAGTTTCCTGTTTAGCTTCAACTACTTCTGTATTTTCATTATTTGTTTCAGTAATAGTAGTTTCAATATTTTCTTCAACAGGATTACTCTCAATTTCATTAACTACTGTATTTGTATCATCTGCAATAGACTTGATTATATTTTCTGGCATAGGACTTAATTCATTTGCATTATCTATTTTACCTTGACTATCATTCTTGTACGATATGAAATATAAAGTTCCTCCGATTCCAAGAATAACTAATATCAAAATTATTATTATAAGGATTCTCTTTTTCATCATAATAGACACCTCCTACTATAATAATAACGTGAAATTTAAAATTTGTCAGCCCTTTTTCCACAATTTCTTTTTACATAGGTATAAGACTAGCAATAATGTAGTATCTCTGATCTGTTGGTCTTGTTTTTGCATTTATATAAGAACAAGTAGATAACTTAACTATTTTATTGATACCTCCATTATATTCAATATCATATTTACTAGCCTTTTCATAGTATTTTATTCTTTCACTAAAATCTAATAATTTTATATTATTACTTTCAGTTGAAATTCCTATAGAATACACACTAAAAATTGTTGCTTCATAGTCGCAATTTGGAGTATATATTTTAAATTTGAGATGAGAATAAAGAAAATCCTTATCCAAATAATTACCCAAATTTGAAAACATACTTCCATTCTTCATATTATGCCCATATACTATTGTTTCATTAGTTTCAAATGGTAATAAATCTGTTGTGAATATAGATCCATTACTATTATATGTCTTATAAAATGAATGTTTTAAGTAATAAACATCCTTATCTTTTAGAATAGGATAATTTATATTCGTGCCTTCAATTTCAATCCAAGCAACTATATCTTCATTAACTGATTTTAGATAATCCCAATCTATTTTCTTTTCCTGTGTTTCTTCATTTATTTCAACGGATTCTTCAATCAAATCTTCTGTAGATTCATTGCTTTCATTTAACTCTTGCAGATCTTTTAACAATAAATACACACATATAGAAAAGACTATAATAAATATAAGAATTAGCATTATAACTAATATTTTCTTACATTTCATAGTCTTTATCCTTTTCGCTTTGTGATTTTTGTAATTCTTGTAACATTCTTTCATCATAGGTTTCATCTTCTTCTATAAAAACGGCAATAGAATCTTCGGCAGAGCGTCCATCTAAATATCTTTCGTATAATGAATCGGTTTCATCAATGCAATAATCTTCCATATCTAATTCTTCTTCCTGTTTTTTTATCTTTTCTTTTTCTCTTTGATAAAATTTAAGAGCTAAAGTTTTATCTAAAAAAACTGTTGTAATAGTTTCGTTTTCACCAGATTCAATATAAATGTTTCTATATGTTACTTTGTAAATCTTCATTGAAAAATTCTCCTTTCTCTTAATATTTTATTTTTTATACCTTATGGATATGGCATAAGAAACACCTCCTCTACTATATATTAAATTTCTATTTCACTATTATCTGGTATAAAAAAAGAAGGTGTTGATACATCCTTCGTTAATTCGTTTTCTACACTCTTATAATAGTAGTTAATAAAATTTTCAATTTGATTATCTGTTCCTTTATATTGATTCTCCCTATTTTTGCAATCATTATACATTTGAATCAACTTATCTCTACTAACCTTATTAGATAAATAGAACAGTCTATTTTTTACCATTAATGCAATAATGTATGTTATATCTTTAATTCTATCCAAGTTTTCAGAAGATATATATTGCATACTTTCTTTTGAATAAAACATTTCATATCTTTTTAATGCAACAATTATTTCATTATATTCAACATTTATAAATTCTTCTGGAATTTCTTTTTCTTTATTTTTGTCTATTATATAATTAAATAATCTATCTATCTTCTTATTATTTATATTATTATCTATTATATTATTATATTGTCCTTTTTGGGACATACCCTCTGTCCTATCTATCGCATAGGGGTATGTCCTGTTTATCGTATAGGGTGTATCATTAGGATAAATTCTTCGTTGTATAATTTCTCCTTTATCATTCTTTATTATATCTAAACATACAAATCCTAATGATTTTAAATGCGATACCCATTTTGAAATAGTGTGTGGTTGTGCATTTAATAATCTTCCTAAATAATTATTCGATGCATAACAATATCCTTCTTTATTGGATAGAACAGTTATTATAGCATATAACAACTTTTCATTAGCCTTAATCTTTTCATTGAATAAAACAGTTGCAGGAATGATTGCATAATATCCTATTTTATTTTCTTCATTCATTGTATGTATCACTCCTTTTGCCAACAAGAATTATTGCATATAATAATAATGAAACATTAGCACCTATAAATAATCCTAATATAAATTGCCACATTTTTTATCACCTCTTTACTTAATTTTTCTTTATTTTTTGTGTTTTTTTGTCTTTTTTTACTACTTTTTAAAATAGGGTTAATTTTTAGACCTATTTTAAAATTGGCATTTTTTACTCTATTTTTTTACTTTTGCCTAAAAAAAATAAACATTACCCTTTTTTCGGTAATGCCTATTAACTGTAGCATTTCATTCAATATAAACATTCATTATTTTGGTTGCACTTTCGTAAACTATTCAGAACAAAAAGCACGTGCCACTTATGAAAAATTAATAGATTTATGCCGTGATAATCCAGATGTAATAGATCCTTTAAGATATTTAAGAGAAAGAGAAGTTGTACACTTCCAAAGATTCGGAGAAGCACTACGTGGAGTTCAAGACAAACTAGCAGAAAAAAAATTTTATATGAACAATTGTAACTAGAAAACACCAATTTTTCTTGACTTTTACAGCAAAATCTAGTATACTTAATATGTTACAATAATAGTTTGTCTATTTAGACAAATCCACCCATCTAAAGTAAGATGGCAAAATGAAAGGAGAAACTTTATGATTTTCAAAATTCTTTCTACAGTTGTTAATAGCATCCAGGAATCTGCTGCAGAAGTAGTAGATTGTGTCAAGGAAGAAGCAGCTTATATGAAAGAAGAAAAAGCTGCACTGGCCTATACAGGATACGGACACCCTGTAAAAGGCTATAAGACCCTTGAAGAAGCTCGGTGTCATCGCATGAAGTTATATGTTGGCACTCAGTTATGCTTTCCTAACGGCAGCACTACAATAGTAGAAATTGGTGCAAAGGAAACATGCATTGATAACTGGTATTATGCCTGGATAGGTATTAACAAACCAGAATCAGCTTTTGATATCTAATCCTTTCTAAAACACCCATTCATTAGATTTTCTATCAAATGAATGGGTGTTTTGTAACTTTCAAAATATAAACACAAAAAATTACAATAAAACTCGTTTTTTCTTACTAATAAAATTAGTCAAAACAACAAAAATCAAACTATAAACTATAATAATAAAAATATTAATACCTAACTGTTTAACATTAATAAAATCAAAAATTTCCATATTCCTAATTAACTCATTATTAGAAACAAAATAATATGTAGGAAATATATGTGCTAATTTAACAACATAATCTGGCATATATTCAAAAGGAACAAAACAACCACACAAAAATGAAGAACCCAATGCCACAACATTTACAATTCCACCTATTGCATTTTTATTTTGAGTAATATTACCTATAAAAAATCCTATTGTCAAAGTACAAATTGCATATATAAAAGAATTTATCATAAAAGTAACACCATTAAAAGTTAACATCAAATCTCCAAATATAATAAAGCTCAAAATCATATATAACAGCCACATTGCAAATATAACAACAGAAAGTGCAAGTAATACAACTCTATTATATTTTTTCAAATCATAACTACTAATTATTGTCCTTTTACTAACATTCCTTTCTTTTAAACTTGCCAAAATCATACTAATACAATAAACACAACCAGCTAAAAAAGCATAATTTAAAAAATTAAAATATCTAGTAGCTGAACTCAATTTAGATGTATCCAAATTTGTTTTCAATTCTATTTGTGAATCAATGTTAATTGTTTCATTAATTTTACTAATTAATTCATCATTTTTATAATAATCTTTATATATAAGAGCCAATTTTATATATTTTTCAACAAGCATTTCACTATAAGATGAATACTGATCCCCACTTGATTTATATTCTACTCTTGGACTCTTCCCTTCCAATATATCTTCCCCAAAATTTTTTGGAATATATATCACATAATTTACATCTCTATAAAAAATAGCATCATTTACTGCATCTTGATCACTTGTATCCACATCAACACTTTTTGAATGACTTTTAATATATTCTTCTAGCCCCTCCGAAATGCCATTTTCTTTATCATTATTTATAACAAGTATAATTGGTTTTGTCTCTTCAAAATTTGTTACATTATTTTCTGTAGTCTGATTAAGCACTGTTATTAAAAGAAGTACTATAGTATACAATATTAGCATACCTTTTAATCTATTTAATATTTTCAAAATAGTTTTAAATACTGTCATACTTTTCCCTCCTTAAACTAGCAAAAGAAATAATCAAACAAATTACTGAAAATATCAATAAACTCACTACATCACTCCAATATCTATCTAAAGTATCATAATAATATAATGAATAAAATCCATCTGTAATTAAATTATTTGGATTAATTCTATTTATTATTGGAATATTTTTATCTATAAAATATTTTAACGTAACACCCATCATCCCAGATAAAACCGACAAAATCATTGATATTGAAATAGTTATACCTACCTTTGTCCCTTCACTAACTTTAAAACATGAAGCTATTAATACTCCTAACGAATTTCCCGCAAGATTTCCCACTAATGATAGCAATATTACTAATCCAAAATTTGTTCCAAAATCAACTTTTAAAACAAATACCAAAAATATTATTAACAGCATTATTCCTATTAAACTCACTAAATATGCTCCTAATGCTGAACTTAACACTATAACACTCTTTCTAGTTGGTGACACAGCTATCCTTTTTCCCTTATTACTCATATTTGCCAAACATCTATTTATTGCTGTTATTCCTATCATTCCACCATACATACACGCCATTGCTATTACAGTATAATATTCAACCATCATATAACTTAAATTAGAATTTGATATATCTTTTAATTCTATTTTTTCATTATTCATTTTATCTAAAATATTATTTACTATTTTTTCTGTATTAAAATTAACATTTCCTTTTAACAATTCTTTTTGAATTTCTTTTTCTGACAAATCTTCTACTACTTTTTTTGTTTGTTCTATTTCATCTACTACAAACTTCATTATTGTTTGATATGTTCCTGTAGTCTTTACTACTATTTTAGGAATTTCACCTTCAAACAATATATATCCTTCAATTTCTGAATTCTCCAATGCTTTTTCTGCATCATCAATATTTATATATTCTATATTAAATAATTTCTCTTTACTTTCTTCTGATAATGTTTTTAATGTTTCTTTATAAATCTCTTGATTTCTAAATTCAGCATTGTCAACAACAGCTATATCGAACACTTGTAACTTTTCATCATTTTCAATATTTGAAAATGCCATATAAAAAAATGTACTTAATATAATCGAAAATGCAAATGTCCAAAATATCAATGTTTTGTTTTTTAATAATGATTGTATTGTATATTTTAAATTATGGATAAACATTAATCTCTTAGCTCCTTTCCAGTTAACTTTAAAAAGACATCATTTAATGTTGGCCCTACTCTTTCAATCTTTTCTTCTATATTTGCTTGTTTCTTCAATTCTTCACTTGTTCCTTCTGCTATTATTTTACCTTTATCCAAAATTATAATTCTATCACAAAGAATTTCAACTTCTTCCATGTAATGAGTTGTATATACTATAGTCGCACCATTATCTCTTAATTTTTTTATTCCTTCTAATATATTGTTTCTACTTTGTGGATCTACTGCAACTGTCGGTTCATCTAAAAATATTATTTCCGGTTTATGTGCTATTCCACAAGCTATATTTAAACGTCGCAATAAGCCTCCTGATAATTGCTTTGGTAAATACTTTTTAAACTCTTCTAACCCAACTAATTCAATTGCCTCTTCTACATATCTTTCTCTTGTTTTTTTATCTTGTATATACAATCCACAAAAATAATTTATATTATCATACACATTTAATTCATCTAGCACTGCAACTTCTTGAAAAATCACTCCTATTTTTTGCTTTATATCATAAGAATCTGGTCTCATTTCTTTTCCAAAAATCTTTATACTTCCTTTTTGATATTTTAATAATGCTAATATTGAATTTATAGTTGTACTCTTACCAGAACCATTGGGTCCTAACAATCCTAATATTTCTCCTTTATATACATCAAATGTTAAATTATCTATAGCCTTTTTACCTCTATATTCTTTAGTTAAATTACTAACTTCTATTACTTTTTCCATAAGCCTCCCCCCATTTTATATAAATTTATTGTCTCTCTTGTTCTTCTGTAAATTCTTCCAGTATTGATGCCTTTCCGTTTTTTTGATTTCCTAATAAAATCCCATTTTCATCTCTATGCAAATTCAAAAATTCTGTTATATTATAATCTTCTAATTCCAATTGTTTTTGTAATTTT
>UMJR01052917.1_pt1 | contig 51325 bp, 49 predicted proteins | sample 1966121 | NCBI WGS metagenome assembly UMJR01 (sample SAMEA4836155, study PRJEB28245) | human gut metagenome | biome: gut microbiome; material: fecal sample | place: Denmark | collected 2008
AAACTTGCATTTGTAAGACTGGTTTCCTACTTCTTCGATCCATCCTACATATTCCATAAAGTCGCCTACATAGACTGGTGCTGTAAATTCGATTTTCTCATATCCTAAGAACAAACTAATATCTCCGTCCGCATATACCATCAGTTCTGTTCCTACATCGCCCCACTGAACAACGATTCTTGCTCCATTAACGAGTCCACCTACATAGTGAGCATCTTTCTCACTCATCATCATGTGATGTACAACTTTCTTTCCGATCATAGCTCTTACCTCCGTTTTCTGTGTTCTATTATTCAGAATCATTTTCTAAATGTTACTTTGTACTGTGATGGTAACATTGGATTGTATTTTTGTCAATACATTTTTGTAATTTTTCTGTTATTTATAATTTCTTTCTATTATATAGAAAATTTAATTGCAATTTTTCTAATGAAGCAAGAAATACTTTCCCCTAACTGGAGAGTTGTTTCTGTCTATTTTTTATAAGTAATGCACAATTTTTCTGCAAGTTATTAAACATATTGTCTAAATATCGTCGTTTTTTTGTCAATCTTTTTCCAATTATTGTATTTATAAACAATCTGTTACGTGTAAACTTTTTTCTTTTTCTTGATATTTTTTCTCATTTTCAGAAAATAAGCTCTTTACATTCCATCTCATGTATCCCTTAAAATACAATCATAGTCATTCGTGGAGAAAAATAAAGAAAGGAGTTTCATATGAGTGTAGTTATGGCAAATGCACTTGGCACTGGAATTTTCTGCGGACTCTGGCAAGGTATCGGTTCAGTTCTTGGACTTGCTACCTGGATGGGCTTCGTCGGCTGTACTTCTTATTTCTCAGCCGGATGTGGAAAAACCGGTTTTATTAAATCCATGTGCAGTAACTATGTTGGTCTTCTCTGGGGTATGTGTATTATCATGTCAGGAAATATCAACAGTGGCATTTTGTTTGGTGCGATCGTAACTGGAGCTTTCTCCTGGCTGATCTGCTATCAATCAAAAATCGATCTATTATCCTTGGTTCCTAACACTTTCATGGGCGGTTTTTCTGCTTTTGCCAGTGGCGGAGATTGGAAAATGCTTTGCATCTGCCTTTTCTTAGGAAATATTCTCGGTGTATGCTGCGATTATTCTGGAAGATTTCTGGCAGCAAAATTTGGTAAAGATAATTAATTAAGAAATAAGAGTGAAACAAATTTTCAAAGGAGCGTGAAATAAAGATGAGTAAAGTAATTAAAAAAGCTTACGCAGAAGAAATGAAACAGGGCTACAATTTAAGAACAGCCATGGAAGAAGCATCCAGATGTCTTCTCTGCCATGATGCCCCTTGCAGCAAAAGCTGCCCAGCAAAAACGGATCCAGCAAAATTCATCCGTTCCCTGCGTTTTAGAAATATTAAAGGTGCTGCTGAAACAATCCGTGAAAACAATCCATTAGCTGGTTGTTGCGCAGAAGTCTGTCCTTATGGTCAGCTGTGTGAACAGGCTTGCAGCCGTACTGGAATTGATAAACCGATCGAAATCGGAAAGCTTCAGAAATTCTTAGTTGAAATGGAAAAACGCGAGGGTATGGAATTCCTTCATGTAGAAGAAAAACGTGATGGAAAGATCGCCTGTGTTGGAGCTGGTCCTGCTTCTTTAGCTTGCGCAAGAGAGTTAGCATTATTTGGATATGATGTAACAATCTATGAAGCAAATGAAAAAGCTGGTGGTGTTTTAACATACGGAATCGTTCCTTCCAGATTACCTCAGGAAGTTGTTGATTTCGATATTGCAACAATCGAAAAACTTGGTGTAACATTTAAATTTAATGAAACGATCGATGCTGCACGCTTAGAAGAATTAAAAGCTGAGTATGATGCAGTCTTCGTTGGAACAGGATTATGGAAATCTAAAGTCATTGATATCCCAGGAAAAGATCTTGATGGTGTTGTAAGTGCGATCGATTTCTTAAAAGATGCCCGCTTAAATAAAGAAAACATGACTCTTGGAGATACTGTTTTAGTGATCGGTGGTGGTGACGTTGCCATGGACTGTGTAACAACAGCAAAACAGCTGGGTGCAAAAGCTACAATCGTATATAGAAGAACAATTGAAGAAGCACCTGCTGATATTGATGAAGTTATGGCTGTACAGAGCATGGGAATTCCTATCATTCAGGAATTTGCACCAGGTGAGATCATCGGTAGTAAAGGTCATGTAACTGCAATGAAATTTAATGGACGTGACAATGAATCCGAACTTACCATGAAAGCTGATCAGGTTGTATTTGCTATTGGACAGGCTGCTTGTGACACTACAAAAGATATCAAAGCTGGCGGAAAAGTATTTACTGGTGGAGATATGGTAAATGGTGGAAAGACTGTTGTACAGGCTGTTGCTGAAGGTAAAGATGCTGCTGCTATGATCGCTGCATATCTGAACAAATAGAAAGGAGGCATTGATTATGTCATTAAAGAAAGATTTATCTATTGATTTTTTAGGAGTTAAATGTGAAAACCCATTCTTCCTGTCTTCTTCTCCAGTAGGAAGTAACTATGAAATGTGTGCAAAAGCCCTTGAAGCTGGATGGGGTGGAATTTATTATAAAACAATTGGTATCTTTATCCCAGACGAGTGTTCTCCTCGTTTTGATATCACTACAAAAGAAGGAACTCCTTGGGTTGGTTTCAAGAATATGGAGCAGATTTCTGACAAGCCATTAGAAGTGAACTTGGAATATATGCGCCGCTTAAAACAGGATTATCCAAACAAAGTCATCGTTGCAAGTATCATGGGAAGTAATGATGAAGAATGGACAACACTTGCAAAAGCTGTTACAGAAGCTGGTGTTGACATGATCGAGTGTAACTTCTCTTGTCCTCAGATGACATCTCATGCCATGGGATCTGACGTTGGACAGAATCCAGAGTTAGTAAAACATTATTGTGAAGTTGTTACAGCTGCTACACATCTTCCTGTCATCGCTAAAATGACTCCAAACATTGGAAATATGGAAATTCCTGCGATTGCTTCTATGGAAGGTGGTGCTGCTGGTATCGCTGCCATCAATACAGTGAAAGCGATCACAAATATTGATATCGAAAATATCACTGCTATGCCTGTTGTAAACGGTAAATCTTCTATTTCCGGATACTCAGGAGCTGCAGTTAAACCTATTGCTCTTCGTTTCATTACACAGATGAAACAGCATCCAGATCTGGTTAATGTGCCTATCACTGGTGTTGGTGGAATCGAAACTTGGAGAGATGCCTTAGAGTTTATCCTTGTTGGTGCTTCTAACCTTCAGGTAACTACGGCAGTTATGCAGTATGGATACCGCATCGTTGAAGACATGATCAGCGGATTATCTCATTACATGGAAGATAATGGTATTGAAAAACTTTCTGATCTGGTAGGTCTTGCCCTTCCTAATATTGTTCCTGCCGAAGATCTTGATCGAAGTTTCAAACTGCTTCCTAAATTTGATGAAGATGCTTGTGCTGGATGTGGTAGATGCTATGTATCATGCTTTGATGGTGGACATCAGGCAATTGACTGGGATGAGGAAGCTCGTCGTCCAAGATTAAATACAGATAAATGTGTTGGATGTCATCTATGCCTGAATGTCTGTCCTGTTATGGATTGTATCACTCCTGGTGAGATCGTTATTAAACCTGGACGTGAAGAACACGAAATCAAAATCAAAACTAAGTACGAATAAGAAATATCACATTGATAAGGAGGTCTTAGTAATATGAAAGAATTCGATTTGATCATTAAAAATGGAACCGTCGTAACCTCTACCGAAAGTTTTTTATGCGATGTTGCAGTGAAAGACGGAAAGATCGCTGCCATGGCACAAAATATTGAAGCAGATGCGAAAGAAATTTATGATGCCGCTGGTAAATTAGTTCTTCCTGGTGCTTTAGATGCACATACACATATGGCTATGCCATTTGGTGGAACTGTTTCCGCTGACAGTTACATGGCAGGTACTCGTGCTGCTGCCTGTGGTGGTGTCACAACGATTTTTGACTATCCTGTACAGCACAAAGGAGAAACAATCCGCGGATTAGTTAACTCCAAGAAAGAAGTTTTAGAGAAAGAAGCCTGCGTAGACTATGCAATGCACTGCTGCATCACTGATTTAAATGAAGGTGAGATCCTTGAAGAAATGGAAAAGGCAGTTGCTGAAGGTATCACAAGTTTCAAATGCTTCCTTGTTTACAAAAAAGAAGGAATGATGGTAGATGACGGAATGCTTGCAAGACTGATGCTTCGTGCAAAAGAACTTGGAGCGATGATCAATATCCACGCTGAAAACCCTGATCTGATCGATTATTATACAGAGAAATTCTTAAGTGAAGGTAAAACAAGCGCTTGGTATCATTACATGAGCCGTCCTGAATTCGTAGAAGCTGAGGCCGACAAACGTGCTGTTCACTGGGCTAAGCATTTAGATGCTCCTTTATATCTGGTTCATATGGCAGATAAAGAAGGTCTGGAAGCTTGTATCGAAGCCAAAGAAGAAGGTGCTGACGTATTCGTTGAAACATGTCCACAGTATCTGGAATTTACATGCGACGTATACAAGCGCGAAGATGGAAGAAACTTCGTCTGCTCTCCTCCTATGAAAGGACAGGAAAGTCAGGATGCTTTATGGAAAGCAATTAAGAATGGCATGATCGATACAGTTGCTACTGACCACTGCCCATTCCAGAGTTATGAAAAAGACTGGGGTAAAGATGACTTTACAAAGATCCCTAACGGGTGCCCTGGTGTAGAAAACTTATATCCATATATGCTGGATGCCGCAAATAGCGGAAAGATCACTTTTGAGAGAGCTGTTGAATTATGCTCTACAAACGTAGCCAAGATCTTTGGATGCGACAACAAAGGATCTATCAGTGTAGGTAAAGATGCTGACATCGTTATCTACGACAAAGACAAAGACTTCACGATCAGCGTTGATAATATGCACTCTGATCTGGATCATACGATCTGGGAAGGAAAACAGTTACACGGTTATCCAATCCGTACTTACCTTCGTGGAAATGTTGTATATGACAATGGAGACTTTGTCGGAACACCTGGACTCGGTGAATATGTAAAACGAAGCCCAAGAAAACACTAAACCCTATAATACAAACACTTAACATAATTTTATAAAATCAGAGGATTCTTATGAAGAGAAAGAAATTACGACTTACGCCGAAACAAGCTGAACACATGCTCTTTAATGTTCTGGAGATTGGCAGCCGAATGCTCGTCTCCGGAGCTGAGGTCCAACGCGTCGAAAATTCGATCTATCGTATGTGTACTGCATATGGATCGGAAACGACCGAAGTCTTCTGCATGACCTACATGATCGTTGTTACAATTTCCTCCAAGCAATTTGGCACGATCACCTTGTCGAGACGGATTCATAACCTTTCCCTGAATCTATATGAATTACTCTATTTAAATGCTTTATCCAGAAGGATGTGTTCCACTCTTCCGGATATGAAAACGGTCGATCAAAAAATCAGGCAGATCAAAGTGCTGCCAAAGTATGGCCCAATACCCTCCATGCTCATATATGCTTTGATCTCCTCTTCTTTCACAATATTTTTTGGAGGCAGCCTTCCTGATGCCGCCGTTTCCGGTATGATCGGAATCGGTATACGATGTGTCGAACTTCTCCTTCAACCACTGCCTCTAAACCGTTTTCTTCTGGTTGTATTATTGTCAACAGTATCGGGCTGTATGGCCGCATCCTGTGTTTATACAAACGCTATGTTTTCTCTGGATAAGATAAGCATAGGAAATATCATGATCTTGATCCCTGGGCTGATGTTTACCAATTGTATCAGGGAAATGATCTCAGAAAACATGTTATCCGGCTTAACAAGGCTTTTGGAAGCACTATTTATTTCTTCTTCCATCGCCATTGGTTTTGCCATTGCTTACTATCTGCTGTAAAAGGAGGCTTGTACCATGAATCCATATATACAGATCATTGCTGCATTTTTTGGATCTCTTGGGTTTGCGCTTTTGTTTAATCTGCGCGGACAATGGCTGTTCTTCACAGCCTTAGGCGGAGGCCTCTCCTGGTGTGTATATCTGATCAGCGGATCCTTTATATCTCACTATGAACGGCAATATTTTGCAGCAGCTTTTTTTCTCGGAATCTATTCCGAACTTATGGCACGTAAAACGAAATCACCTTCCACTCTTTATCTGGTAGTAGGCATGATCCCATTGATTCCAGGAGCCGCACTTTATTATATGATGCGAAATGCCATTCAGACGAATTTTAAAATGTTTGCCGAACGTGGCTTAGAAGCAGTTATTACAGGTGGAGCGATCGCATCTGGTATCATTACCGCCATGGTATGTTGGAACGTGATCAAATTAAATTTATTAAAAAAGTAAATCAATCTTTAGGAGGTAACTATTATGTACGAATGCAGTTTAGAACGAATGACAGACAAGATCAAAACAATGAGTCAGTTCGGAGATGCCGGACACGGCGGAATCACTCGTTATTCCCTTTCTCCAGAAGCACTGCAGGCAAGAGGTGAGTTTGTACGCCGCATGGAAGCGATCGGAGCTACAATTAAATTTGATGATATGGCGAACTTATATGCAACACTTCCTGGAAGTGAACCAGATCTTCCTGGAATCGTAATGGCTTCTCACTGTGATTCCGTAAAGAACGGTGGAAATTATGACGGAATCTTAGGTGTTATGGGAGCTATGGAAGTTCTTGAAACAGTTGCTGACCAGAACATCCCTCATAAACATAATTTAACAGCTATGATCTGGACAAATGAAGAAGGATCCTTATATCCACCAGCAATGATGTCTTCCGGTGTTATCTGCTATGACTATCTTCCAGAAGATATCCGTGTAAACTTCAAACATGAAGATATGTTAAAATCTACTTCTGTTCTTGATGCTACAAAGACATTCGGTGCTGCCCTTGATGCATCTGGATACAAAGGTGACAAAGCAAACCGTTTAAATAACAAAGATTACAAAGCAATGTTCGAATTACATATCGAACAGGGACCTATCCTTGAAGCCGCTGGAAATGACATTGGTGTTGTTACTTGCGTTCTTGGAATGGTTAACTACACGATCAAAGTTTATGGACAGTCTGACCATGCAGGAACAACTCCTATGAAGTATCGTCAGGATGCTTTATATGGAGCTTCTAAAGTTCTTCAGTACCTGCATGATGAATTAGACAAATTAGATCCAGAACTTGTTTATACAACAGGTGAGATCTTCTGTCATCCAAACGTACATACAGTAATTCCTGATTATGTAGAATTCTCATTAGATGCACGTCATGAAAAACCAGAAGTGATCGAACAGGTTGTCAAAGTAATTGAAAATATTCCTAAAGAAGTCGTAAAATGCAAGACTGATTATGAAATTGCATGGACACGTGATACTGTTTACTATGACAAAGAACTTGTTTCTTACGTTCAGGAATCTGTTGATGAACTTGGATATTCTAACCAGAAGATCAACTCCGGTGCTGGACATGATGCTCAGTTCGCAGCTTATATGCTTCCTACAACAATGGTATTCGTTCCATCTAAAGACGGACATTCTCACTGTGAACCTGAATATACATCTCCAGAACAGTGCACACAGGGTGCTTCCGTATTATTAAATGCCGTATTGAAATGTGACGCAAAATAAATACATTTCGCTAACAATATCTTCCTCATATAAGTCAAGAATAAGAGATATATCCTCTAGGATATATCTCTTATTCTTCTGTGTATTTTATACAATTTCTATAATAACTCTCTTTTTATTTTTATGCATTTTGAATAAAATCATCTATGATTTATCCATCTTTTATGATATAATGAACAGATAGGTAATATTTATTTTATGATTCGCATTCTTATTGCTTATGAATCGGAGGTAATTTATGTCAGCTAAAAAAGCGCGCTACTGTATCGGCGAATTATCGACCCTCTGTAATATACCCCAGAAGACTTTACGCTATTACGATGAGATCGGATTATTCACACCAGACTATCGAGACGACAGTACGCACTACCGTTATTATTCAAAATCACAGATCGTCAATCTGATGATCATTAAAACTTTAAAACAAATGGGCTTTCCATTAAAAGATATCCGGCAGATCATATCTGAGAACGATGCTCAGTCCCTTGAGGCGAATATCAATTCACATCTTGAGACGATGCGAGATGATATCATGAAACGGATCGATCAGTACACCGAATGCAACTATCTGCTCCAAAAGATTCAAAATGGAATTGATATTCTAGAAGCATCTTCTTCTCTTCCTTCCGAAGACCTTGCAATCTCTATTGAACATATTCCTAAGATCAGTTTAATGTATGACCGTTCTGAAATGGAAGGATATGATTACTCTGAGATGTCCTTAGACCGATGGATCTCCATTCTTCGGAAAGCAGAGCATTCCAAACATAAGATCATGGGACCTGTTTATGTAACATTTTATGAAGATAATATCATGAACAAGTTCCTCTCAGCAAACTCCATGGTCGAATTTGCAGTCCATATCGAGGATACTTCTTCTACCGATGATATTCGTGATTTCGGGGATTTTGATGCCGTAACCATGATCCATATCGGTAACTATGAGGATATCCCGACTTCTTATATCCAGATGATGAAATGGATCCGCCAGAATGGCTACACTGTTACAGGACCAGCAACAGAAGAATTCATCCTTTCCCCTCTGGATGTCAACGATGAAACTCGCAGGGTGACCAAGATCATTATCCCTGTCGAGAAAGAGAGTAAATAAATTAATATTTGTTATACAAAATAAGAATGCACACCAAAAAGGCTGTAAATTTCTTTGCTTACCCCAAAGAATTTACAGCCTTTTTGCCAGGTTTATTATTTATTAATACTATGAATGAGCTTTATAAGATCTAATATTCATACCAGAACTGTACAACTGTTGATAATGGTGGATCTTCCAGAACATCAATAGAACTTGGATATGGAGGATCTGCTGGTACTTCAATTATCTTAAAAGAACGGACTTCGATCAGTACTTTATTTCCTTCCTGTTTTCTGATTCCAGCGATATATTCCATATAATCTCCGGCAAAACATGGTGTGTAAAGACGAACTTTTTTAACTTCTACACATCTTCCTGTATTTCCAAATGTTTTTGCCATCAAACGTTTTGCTGCATCTTCCATCAGTGTGATACTTCTGGCACCATTTACAACTCCACCACCGTAAAATACGTCACGGTCTGACATTCTATAACGAAAAGTGATTGTATCTTTCATCATTCTTTCTCCTTTCAATCTGTCTTATGTACTTTATTCATCTTCTGGAAAATCATCCAGATGACGCCATGGATCAATAACTGCTCCATCTGGCTGTTCTCCACGTTGTAAGTGTTTCTTAACAACCAGTCTTACATTACCTTCTGTACATAATACAGGCTCATCAAACCATACCATATCTCCTGGTTTGTAGTCTTCTTTCCCAGCTCTGTATGCTGGTGTAGCCAGCTTAAATACTTCAATCCTGCAGTCTCTTGATGTATTTCCGATATGTGTTAAAGTAGCTTTGTACTCCATCATATCTCCTACATACACATCCTGATAGATCTTTACATCTTCATATCCCAGACAGAGAGATTCATCTCCATCTACCAAGATCATTTCTTCTGTTTCAACATCTCCGATAAAGTCAAACTGACGTCCAACTGGCACGATTCCATCTGGATTATTTGCATCCGCTGTCGTCATATTGTAACTTAAATAAGATACTTTTCTCATGTTGCTCCTCCTTATGAAATAAAAGTAATTAAATTACGCCTTCTTCTTTTAACTGTGCTTCTTCTTCTTCGGTTAATCCAAAGATCTCTCTGTTATGCTCTCCTAGAAGTGGGGAAGGCGTTTCTACAACTCCTGGAGTTTCTGACATCTTCGTAACACATCCCTGGAAATAAAGATCTCCTGCCGTAGGATGTTCGCAGTGAACCATCATCTCTCTTGCCTGTGTATGTGGATGTTCGATCGCTTCTTTTACATCTAATACCGGTCCACATGGAATTCCTGCTTCATCCATGATATATTCAATCTCTTTCTTTGTATGTTCCATACACCATCCACGGATCAGTTCCTGCAGTTCCGGCAGGTAATTCTTACACCTTAGATCATTGGTTTCGTATCTTGGATCACCAAGCAGCTCTTCATGTCCGATCGTATGACAAAATGTATCAAATAATCTGTCATTTCCTACCCCGAGTGCTGTAAATCCGTCCTTACAAGGGAAAATATCAAATGGAGCAATGGATGGGTCTATGTTTCCATTTCTCTGCGATATCTCCCCTGCCATTGTATAATTCACTAAGGCATTTTCAAGAAGACTGAATATTGTATCAAACATAGATACATCAACCTGCTGCCCTTCTCCGGTCATATCACGATGATGAAGGGCTGCCAATACACCAACTGTTAAATAAATCCCTGATACATGGTCTGCGACAGATGGACCAACTTTGACTGGATCTGTATCTTTAAAACCAGTCAGATTCACCATTCCGCCCATTGCCTGCGCCACGATATCATAGCAGGCTCTGTGTGTTAATGGTCCATACTGTCCAAATCCGGAACAGGATGCATAGATAATGGATGGATTGATCTTCTTTACCGTCTCATAATCAATCCCCAGCTTCTTTGTAACCCCGCCACGATAATTCTCAACAAGAATATCTGCATCCTTTACCAGATCATAAAACATCTGCTTTCCTTTTTCAGATTTCAGGTTTAATGTTGCACCCTTTTTATTTCTGTTTACATAACAGTAAAATCCGCTCTCTCCGCTCTTTTCATCAATTGGACCCCATGTTCTGCACTGATCTCCGTGTAGAGGCTCGATTTTTAATACGTCCGCTCCATAATCAGCTAACATCATCGTGCAAAACGGTCCACTTAAAGCTGAAGTAAGATCAACTACCTTAATTCCTTCCAATGCTTTTTTCATTTCGACACCTCCTATTTGTTCTTATTTACGAAACATATTTCCGCTGATGACAAGTTTCTGAATTTCATTTGTTCCTTCGTAGATCTGTGTGATCTTAGCATCACGCAGCATTCTTTCTACATGATATTCTTTCATATATCCATTTCCACCCAGCATCTGTACAGCTTCTGTGGCTACATGCATTGCTGCATCTGTACAAACCATCTTCGCTTTAGCCGCTGGTACACTGTAGCTTCTGCCTTCCTGCTTATCTGTTGCTGCTTTGTATAACATATACTGAGCCATCTCGATCTCTGTCTCTAACTCAGCCATCTTAAATGCTAAATACTGATTCTTGTATAATGGTTTTCCGAACTGTTCTCTCTCTTTTAAATAATTAAATGCGATGTCGTAAGCTCCTTTGGCAATTCCAAGTCCCTGGGCTGCAACGCCAATACGTCCTCCATCCAGGTCTTTCATTGCAACAGCAAATCCTTTTCCTTCTTCTCCGAGCATGTTCTCTTTTGGAACTCTTACATTATCAAAGATGACCTCAGATACCTGTGCACATCTGATTCCGCACTTATCTTCGATCTTACCAATGGATACACCCTCCCATTCACGTTCTACGATGAATGCTGTTAATCCTTTTGTCTTTAATTCTGGATTCGTAAGAGCAACTACCATATAGTAATCTGCTAATGGTCCATTTGTAATGAAGCATTTTAATCCATTCAGGATATATTCTTTTCCATTCCAGATCGCTGTTGTTTTACATCCTGCTGCATCAGAACCTGCATCTGGTTCTGTTAAACAAAATGATCCCATTTTCTTTCCAGACAGAACTTCTGGCAGATATTTTTTCTTCTGTTCTTCATTTCCATCATTGATCAGAGCACCAGAGTATAATGAAGTACATACAGAATAAGCAATTCCTACAGATGAATTGATCTTGGAGATTTCTTCTAATGCTAATACATAGGATAAATAATCTCCTCCCTGACCACCATATTCTTTTGGAAATGGAAGCCCGACAAATCCCATTTCTCCCATTTTCTTATATGCTTCTTCTGGGAAACGTCCTGCTGCATCATCTTCAAGAACTGTTTCCTGTAATACAGTCTGAGCAAACTGTCTTGCACTCTGCTGAACTGCCTTCTGCTGTGGAGTTAATTCAAAATTCATAGTTTCATCCTTTCTGCATATTGCACATTTTATTTTCTACCTCGTATATTTGTAGTGTAGTCTATCCTTTCAGTGCAGAGTCAAGCAGTATTCTTGATATTTTTTATGCAGATTGTACAAAAAAAAGACCAACTTTCCACTTACTGGATAGTTGATCTTTTTTCTCATTTAGCTATATTTGTCTTCTCAGACTCTATTTTTTCACATATTTTGATGTAACTTTCAGTCGTGCCATAGCACGTGACAATGCTGCCTGTGTATGATAGTACTGCAAACGGCTTTGTTTCTGTTTGAGTCGTTCTTCTGCTCTTGTTTTGGCCTCTCTTGCACGGATGATGTCGATGTCTTCTGGGCGTTCCACCGTATCTACCACGATGACTACGAAATCTCTGGTGACATCTGCGAATCCTTCACCAACAATACAAACTTTCCATTCCCCATCAACTTTAAAACGAAGCTCTCCTGCAACAACGGCTGTTACTGTATCTTCATGATTTGCTAATACACCGTAAAGTCCGTCCACTGCTGGGAAAATGACATGTTCACAAGCTCCGCTGTAGAACTTTTTGTCACTGGCAATGATCTCAAAATAAAAGGTTTCTGCCATTTACATCACCTCTTTTGCCTTTTCCTTTACATCATCAATTGTTCCGACCATCAAGAAGGCCTGTTCTGGATATTCATCCATTTCTCCATCTAAGATCGCTTTGAATCCTCGGATCGTTTCTTTGACAGGAACGTATTTACCAGGAATTCCTGTAAATGTTTCTGCTACGTTAAATGGCTGAGATAAGAATTTCTGAATCTTTCTTGCACGGTATACTGTGATCTTATCTTCTTCGTCTAATTCTTCCATACCAAGGATCGCGATGATATCCTGTAATTCTTTGTATCTCTGAAGTGCTTCTTCTACACGTCTTGCTACTTCATAGTGTTCTTCTCCAACGATGTCTGGCTCTAAGATACGAGAGCTTGATTCCAGTGGGTCTACGGCTGGATAGATACCCTGTTCAGAAATCGCTCTTGATAATACAGTTGTTGCATCCAGATGGGCAAATGTTGTTGCTGGTGCTGGGTCAGTTAAGTCATCGGCTGGCACATAAACTGCCTGTACAGATGTGATAGACCCGTTCTTTGTAGATGTGATACGTTCCTGTAGAGCACCAACTTCATTTGCCAGTGTTGGCTGATAACCTACGGCTGATGGCATACGTCCTAACAGCGCTGATACCTCTGATCCTGCCTGTACATAACGGAAAATGTTATCGATGAATAATAACACGTTCTGTTTTTCCTGATCACGGAAATATTCTGCCATTGTAAGTCCTGTCTGGGCAACTCTCATACGAGATCCAGGTGGCTCATTCATCTGTCCAAAGACTAAGGCTGTATTTTTGATAACTCCGGATTCTGTCATTTCATTCCAGAGGTCATTTCCTTCTCTTGAACGTTCTCCTACACCTGTGAAGATGGAATATCCACCATGTTCTGTTGCGATATTATGAATCAGTTCCTGAATTAAGACTGTCTTACCAACTCCAGCACCACCAAACAGACCGATCTTACCACCTTTTGCATATGGAGCTAAAAGGTCGATGACTTTAATACCTGTCTCAAACATTTCTACAACAGGGCTCTGGTCTTCAAATTTAGGTGGTTCACGATGGATCGCCCATTTTTCTTCTGATTCTACAGGTTCTCCTTTATCAATTGCTTCTCCAAGTACGTTAAACATACGTCCTAATGTCTGTTTTCCAACTGGAACTTTGATTGGTCCACCAGTTGCTGTGACTTCCATTCCTTTGTGAAGTCCTTCACTGGCTGCTAACAGGATACAGCGCACAGTACGATTTCCCATATGCTGTTCCACTTCCATAACAACTTCTTTTCCTTTATTAACAACGGTCAAGGCGTCATGAATCAAAGGGAGCTGTTCAGTTTCAAATTCTACGTCGATTACTGGACCAAGAATCTGTACGATTTTTCCTTTTTCCATTTTATTTCCCTTCCTTCACTGTTACTCTTTCTTTAATGATTTAGCTCCGGCACACACCTCAGTGATCTCCTGAGTGATCGCTGCCTGACGAGCACGGTTATACATAAGTCCCAGTGATCTTATCATTTCTCTCGCACTCTTGCTTGCACCTTCCATCGCCATCATTCTGGCGTTTAATTCACTGGAAAATGATTCTACCATCGCACCATAGACAAGTCCTTTGATATAGTTTGGTGCCAGGCGGTCAAGCACCGCCTTTACGGATGGCTGAAATTCTGTCATATGTGATCTCTTTCCTTTTCCTGCAAACTCATACTGATCTGGGTTTAATGGTAACACACGGATCATCTTTGGTTCTGAGGTAATGGATGTGATCATCTTAGTATAAATAATATAGACTTCGTCAAGTTCTCCTGATACATATTCCTCGATCATTTTTTCTGCAATTCTTCTTGCTCTGTAGATCGTAGGATCTTGTGTTGTATAGAAGAAATCCTCGTCCATCTGGGCTGCATTTCTTCGTCCGAAATAATTACGTCCCATATATCCGATCACGAACAGTTTATCATCTTCATTAATATTCTCTTCTGCCATTTTTGTAATGTTATGATTATAGGCCCCGGCAAGTCCACGGTCTGCAGTCATCACAAGATATCCTTTTTTGGGATGTTCTTTCTTTCTTTTGTTTAAGAAAATGTGCTGAAGATCTGGCGTATGTGCCATGATATCAAGCAGAGATGCCTGAAGCATTTCAAAGTATGGAGTTGTGGCATCTAACTGCTTTCTTGCTTTCTTTAATTTGGAAGATGAGATCAGATACATCGCATTTGTGATCTTTAATGTATCTTCGATACTGTTCATCCTTGTTTTAATTTCTCTGATATTTGCCATAGTGATCACCTACTTTAAATAGGCTTCTATCGCCTCTTGGATCTCTTTTGCAATGTCATCTGTTAAGACTTTGCCTTCGTCGATCTTCTTCACTGTCTCTGGATATTTCTGTTCAAAGAATGCTGTCATTTCTTCTGTCTCTGCCTTTAATTCTTTGACTGGAACATCATTTAACATCTTATGACTTGCTGCAAACAGAAGTAAAATCTGTTTATGTAATGCCATTGGATGGTACAATGGCTGTTTTAACAGTTCGATCAGATGAGATCCATAATTTAATGTTGCTTTTGTTCCATCGTCAAGGTCTGAACTAAACTGTGTAAATACCTCAAGTTCTCGATACTGAGCTAAGTCAATACGAAGGTTTCCGGCTACTTTCTTCATGATCTTTGTCTGTGCTGCTCCACCTACACGGGATACAGAAAGTCCAACATTGACCGCTGGTCTTACACCGGAGAAGAATAACTCACTTTCAAGGAAGATCTGTCCGTCTGTGATAGAGATTACGTTTGTAGGAATGTACGCGGATACGTCTCCTGCCTGTGTTTCGATGATCGGTAATGCTGTGATTGATCCACCACCAAGTTCATCACTTAATCGGCAAGAACGTTCTAGTAATCTTGAATGTAAATAGAATACATCTCCAGGGTAAGCTTCACGTCCAGGTGGACGATCCAGCAGTAAGGAAATTGCACGATAAGCAACGGCATGCTTAGACAGATCATCATATACGATCAAAACGTCTTTTCCCTGATGCATAAAATGCTCTGCGATCGCTGTTCCTGCATATGGTGCAATGTACTGTAAAGATGCAAGGTCACTTGCAGATGCGGATACTACGATAGAGTAATCCATAGCACCATGTTTACTTAATGTTGTTACGATCTGTGATACTGTTGATGCTTTCTGTCCGATCGCTACATAAATACAGATAACATCCTGTCCTTTTTGATTTAAGATCGTATCAACTGCGATCGATGTTTTACCTGTCTGACGGTCACCGATGATCAGCTCACGCTGTCCACGTCCGATTGGGAACATAGAGTCAATCGCTAAGATACCTGTCTGTAATGGCTGGTCAACAGATTTTCTGTCGATAACTCCTGCTGCCTCATGTTCAATTGGTCTTCTCTCGTCAGTTTTAATCTCACCTTTTCCATCGATTGGTTCTCCGATCGCATTAACGACACGTCCGATCATAGCATCTCCAACCGGGATATCTGCCTGTACACCGGTTCTTGCTACTTTAGATCCTTCCATTAATCCATGATCGGAACCAAGTAAAACACAACCGATACAGTTTCTTTCAACATTCAGTACAAGTCCGTGGACACCTGTTTCAAAAATAACAAGTTCTCCATACATTGCCTGGTCCATTCCATAGACTGTTGCAATACCGTCTGCAATCTGAATGATTCTTCCTTCTTCTTTGACCTCAGTTTTCTGGTCATAGTTTTCAATTTGATCTTTTAATACAGAAACGACTGTTTCTGGATTGATACTGCTCACCTGATCCTCACCTCCATGTAAGTTTCTGCTGTAATTTTCTCATTTTTCCACTCAGGCTGTTATCATAAACATGGTCTCCAACTTTCAGTACAAAACCACCGATCAAGTCTTTCTCTTCTTTTAAAGTAAGCTCTACCTTGTCCGCCTGATATTGTTTCATAAGATACTGTTTGATTCGCTCAAGCTGTTCGTCTTTTGGCATTGTCACATAGTCAAACTCTGCCTTAATGATCTTATCTGTCTTGCGTTTTAGTTCATCATAATACTCAACTGCCTCGTCAAAACAAGCGATATCATCATTATCACATACAACTTTTAAGAAACTTTTTATATCATCAGGAAACAACTTTTCCACCACATTTTCTTTTTCTTTCTTTGTGATCGTTGGATTCTCTAATGCACTTAAAAGCTCTTCATTTTCATGAAGCATGTCCTGTGCTTTTTGCAAACTTTCTTTTTTGATTCCAAGTTCAAACAATACCTGTCCATACGTCATGGAAATTCTCTTCATATGCTAGACACCTGCCTCTTTCAGGAAATCATCCAAAAGCTTCTCGTTGCCTTTGTCGTTTGCTTCTTTTTCCACAACTTTCGAAGCTGCCATAAGTGCGATACCTGCGATCTCTGTCTGAAGACCTGCGATCGTCTTTTGTTTCTCAGCTTCAATGTCTTTACGGGCATTTTCTCTCATAAGAGCAATCTCTTCTTTTGTCTGATCCATCTTATTCTGGTATTCATTCTTGGCTCTTGCTCTTGCGTCGGAAACGATCTGTCCTGCCTCATCCTTTGCCTGTGCAAGGTTTTTCTCATATTCCTGCTTGATCTCTTCTGCTTCAGCTTTCGTCTGTGCTGCATCATCTAAGTCACTTGAGATCATTTTTTTTCTTTTCTCCATGACCTCACTGACTGGACCAAATAAGAATTTTCTAAGCAAGAGATAAAATACGACAATGTTGACGATCGGCCAGATAATGCCCCAGTCTAATTTCAGAAACATATCTTCCGCCTCCTACTTCTATTTCATTACGATTAACAGAATCGCAACAACTAATCCATAAATTGATGTAGCTTCGGCTAATGCACAACCAAGTAATAATGTTTTATTGATGTTTCCAGCTTCTTCTGGCTGTCTTGCGATTGCTCCAAGTGCTCCATTTGTTGCAACACCGATACCAATACCTGCTCCTAAACCTGTTAATACTGCAATTCCTGCTCCAATAGCTGCTAATCCCATAATTCTAATCTCCTTTTAAATAAAAATTAAATTTGTGTATCTGTCATGATACATCTTACTCAATTGATTCACTGATAAACAGTGATGTTAACAATACAAATACATATGCCTGCAACAACCCATCGAAAAAGTCGAAGTAACAACTAAATGGTAATGGCACGATTGCTGGTACGATATGTGTGATCAATTCCATCAAAACGAATGCTCCTAAGACATTTCCAAAAAGTCGCATACACAGTGATAACGGTCTTGTAAATAATTCAAGGATGTTAATGGCCGCCATCATTGGCATAGGTTCCACATAACTGTGTATATATCCCTTCAATCCTTTCTCGTGGATTCCGGAATATATGATCAAAAACAAACTGATGATCGCTAATCCTGCGGTAACATTCAGATCTTTCGTTGGCGGTTTCGCTCTGAAAAATCCCGAAATATTTGCACAGCCAAGATAAATCAGAATTGTTCCAAGAAACGGTATGTAACGTTTCCCTTTTTCGCCGACCAGACCACCGATGAAGTTATAGATGAAACCAACTAAGGCTTCCACATAAACTTGCGGTCCTTCTGGTATGACTTTCAGGTTCCGTACGAATATGATGCAGAGCAACACTACGATTGCCATGATCACCCATGTTGTTACGGCTGACTGCGGTACTGGAATACCTCCACCGATGGGGATCGTAAAGCTTGTCTTAAGTGACAGCTCTTCCATCAGATAATCTCCCAATGAACCCATTTTCTCCTCACCTTCTTTAATTTTAATTTTTTGCAGAGATTCAAGGGTTTAATTCCTGCAAAAGTAAAAGAGTGCTTACACAATACATCGTAAACACCCTTGTTCTGAAAGCTATTTTATGCCTCAAATTTTTATTTGTCAATTCTTTTTCCGTTAAGATTGTGTTTGTTTTTTGTTTAATACTTACAAATAACCACTTCTAAATTTAGTAAAAACAACCAAAACATAAGGGTTTGTGGTGTATACAAATGAATGTTAGTCAGTTTTTTTGCGTTAAGATCTGATAATTTTTTTCTGCTTCTTAACTGAATCTTAACTGTTTTTTATCATCTTCAAAGTGATTTTGTATACAAAAAAAGACATGCAAACTGTTGATCACTTCTAAAAAACTGTCTGCATATCTTCTTTATTCATATGGCTTATATCTTATTTTTATATAACTTTGATTTTCTCTTCTAGTCTTCGATCATATTGATACGACGAATGTGTCTCTCATCATTTGAGAATTCTGTCTCAAGGAATGTATCAACGATATCAAGTGCTAAACCTTCTCCAACAACACGTGCTCCCATTGCAAGAATGTTTGCATCATTATGTTCTCTTGTTGCGTGTGCGCTGAATGTGTCACTGCAAAGTGCTGCACGGATTCCCTTAATCTTATTCGCTGTAATAGAGATTCCGATTCCTGTTCCACAGATTAAGATTCCCTGTTTTACTTCTCCGTCTTTGACTGCATTCGCTACTGCTTTTGCATAAACTGGATAATCACAGGATTCTTCTGAATAGCATCCATAATCTTTCACTGCATATCCTTTTTCTTCCAGATGTTTGATAACTGCCTGTTTTAATGCATATCCACCGTGATCACTACCAATACCTATCATTTTGTTTCCTCCTAGTCTTTCTTGCCATATTTTCTTAACTAAACGGGCAATCTGTTCAAAACAGCGCTCGTAGTCGTCATCTTCCATGCCGTATGGGTCAATGATCGCACCTTCCACTCTGGCATATTCGTTCAATGTCGCGATCTCTTTGTATCCATGATATTCTTCTAAGATCTTATCTTTCTGCTCTTCTGTCATGGTTAAGATCAGATCGCTTTCTTCTACTTCTTCCTGCGTAAGCTGCGCCGACCGAAAATCAAGACTTTCAATCCCGCACGTCTTTATTACCATGTCTGCTGCTTTGACATGGACAGGTTCTGGAAATAATACGACCAGCCCTCTTGAGATCACTTCAACATTCTTCTGATCTGCATCCAAAAGATACTGGCGAAGGATCGACTCTGCAATAAAGCTTCGGCACGTATTATTCGTACTCACCATTATTATCTTCTTCAAAATATTCTCCTTTTTAAATACGGAGGATTTCATGTCCTGCTGCTTTTACCATACGATTCATGATCGCCTCACTTAAGGGCTCACCTTCAAATCCTTCGGAATAGATCATATCAACATCCTTATGGTCAAATTCTCTTAATACATCATATAAATGTGCTGTTACTGTCTCGAGATGTGCTCTCTGTCCTACAGAAACAACTTCATCTGCCTGATAGAGGTCTTTTGTCTCATCCGATGCAATGATTCCTATCTTCTTACCCTGTTCCTTTTGTTCTTTCGCAAGCTGATTGATATGGTTTACGACTTTCTCCTGATCATCGCCTAATACAAGCACCATCTCCGCCTTTGGTGCATAGTGTTTGTACTTCATTCCAGGTGCTCTTGGAATTCCGTGATCGCTTGCTTTTAAAGATGTATTCATCAATACTTCACACCCAAGAAATTCTTCCATGGACTCCTTTGTAATCCATCCTGGTCTTAGGATCACTGGAACTATTTCTGTAAAATCAATGATCGTTGATTCTACACCTACCATAACAGCTCCCCCATCTAAGATCATCGGAATCTTTCCATGAAGATCTTCCATGACATGTTCTGCTTTTGTCGGACTTGGACGCCCAGATGTATTCGCACTTGGTGCTGCGATCGGCACTCCTGATCTTCTGATCAGCTCTAATGCAACTGGATGATCCGGCATACGGATCGCTACTGTATCAAGTCCGCCTGTCACACAATCTGGTACCTGATCCGCTTTCTGCAAGATCACCGTCATAGGTCCCGGCCAGAAATGTTCCATCGCACGTCTTGCATTGTCTGGAATCTCTTTGACCAGAGATTCTACCATCTGCATATCACATACGTGAAGGATCAATGGATTATCAGAAGGTCTTCCCTTCGCTGCATAGATCTTCTTTGCCGCATCAGGAAGTAATCCATTCCCTCCAAGGCCATAGACTGTCTCTGTTGGAAATGCAACAAGTTCGCCTGCTTTGATCAGCTCTCCTGCTTCTTCCATGTCCTTTTTGCAATCTTCCATATTATTAATTTTTACAAGTCTTGTTTCCATATTAAACTCTCCTGACTTTTAATCTTTCTTCAATGATTAAATGTAGTCATTTGGATTTATTATAACATTAAATATGGGAAAAATAAAGTATTGCACAATTGAGACTTCGCAATTTATACTTTTGACACTTACATCATATAATGATGAGAGTGTCAAAATAAATTTTGCCACTCTCTGATGTACCCGGATTGTTCCATTGCTCCGCAATTCCGCAATCCTCGAACACCTCGAACTCCCATAAAATGGCGTATTCACACCATTTTTTCCGTTCTCGTTGTTCAGCGTGTCAATAAATATAAATTGCTTCCTTGTGCAAGCACAAACGCAATTTATACTTTTGACACTTACATCATATAATAAAAAGAAAAAGGATGTTCTTCCTATGAATCAACAACATCGTTTCATCTTCTGGGGTGTTCTTCTGATCGTCGTTTTATTATCTGTTTCTTCTATTACATTCCCTATCTTTGTTGCACAGACTGTCAAGAATCAAAATGTGATCTGTATCGATGCCGGACATGGCGGTTCTGATCCTGGGAAGGTTGGAAATTCGAATATTTTAGAAAAGGATATCAATCTTTCTCTTGCATTAAAGCTTCAAAAACTTCTAGAAAAGAAAAATTATAAAGTATATATGACAAGAAATGGGGACTATAATCTTGCGGATTCGAAAGAAAATGAGAAACGAAGTGATCTATCCAATCGAAAGCAGCTCATTTTTGAGAATGATCCTATGGCAGTGATCAGCATTCATCAGAATAGTTATCCAAGCAGTGCTGTCCATGGAGCTCAGGTTTTCTATCCGCAAGGGTCTGAGAAATCAAAGCAGTTAGCGGATCATATCCAGTCTGCTTTGATCAAGGGGCTTGATCCGAACAATCACAGGGAGGCAAAGGCAAATGCTGAGTATTATCTGTTTCGGGATAATCCTTATCCGATCGTGATCGTGGAATGTGGTTTTTTATCTAATCCTGAGGAATTGAAAGCTCTTCAGGATGATGGGTATCAGAAAAAAGCTGTTCAATGTATCTTAGATGGCATTGAAAGCTATCTAGCAGATATATAGTGATAAGAGTGTCAATAAGTATAAATTGCTTATTTGTGCAAGCACAAACGTAATTTATACTTTTGACACTTACATCATATAGTTATATAAGGGGGCTGTCGCATTGAGAGATGGAGTTGAACAATACTTTGAATTATTTGACAATGGAGTGGATCTTGTGTTTTTAAAAGAGCCTTATATTAACACATCTGTGTATAGAAAAACAATTGAAGAAACCATACAGAGTACAGGAAATGAGATTGCCGATATCTATATTGAAGCAACCAATAAAGTTGTACGATTATTAGCTAAACAACAGATTATTAAAGCATTCGAACAGGCACAAAAAGAAGTTGATCATCTACACCAACGAACACGAGAAGGCATTGAAACCGCAAGAGAAAATGGAAAACAAATCGGAATCTTGAAGGGGCAGAAACTGGTAACAAAAAAATCAATTGCAGCTAAAGAAGTTATTTTAAAGCACAATTTAGCTTTTGGTGGATCATTAACAGACAAAGAAACCTGGACACTTGCAGGAATCTGTAAAACTACTTATTATAAGTACAAAAAAGAATTAGAACAAGAACTTCTTGCAAAAGAAAAAGAGTTTCTTTAACATTGCTATAGATTATATAATAAACTTAAAAAAAGAGCTTCAGGATCTCGGTGTTACCAAAATCCCAAGCTCTGATGTTACTTTAATTTTGCCTTTTTAACCAGTTTTGCTGCTTTGCTGCCTCCTGAAAGCATTGCATCAGCTGATTGGAAAACGCTCCACATTCACCATTTGAAATCATCCGTATTGCTTCTTCAGGTTCATACTTTCTTTTGTATGGACGATCATTGACCAATGCATCATAAGCATCCACAAGGCCTACTACCTGAGCACAAAGTGGTATTTCATCACCTTTTAGTCCATCCGGGTAACCAGATCCATCATATCTTTCATGGTGATATCTGCATATTTCATAGCTATACTTATTAAGTTTTTCTGTCGTAGCTCCTCGTGGAAACCGCAATGTCATCTCTGCCCCTGTAAGAGGATGCTGCTTTACAATTCTCATCTCATCAGCTGTTAATTTACCGTTTTTGTTCAATATCTCTATCGGCACACGGATTTTTCCAATATCATGAATTGGAGCCAGATGAGAGACATTTTCTATTTCTTCCTCTGTAATCCCATACTCCGGATAGTTTTTCTGTAGTTGAAGATACACTTGTTTTGTATAAAAACAGATATCATCCTGATGTTCTGTTTCTATAAGATTATTGTGATTCAACACTGCAGCCAGAAGCGAAACCATTTTCCAATACTGTTTTGTCTCATCCTGTGCTTTTTGTCTTAATTCCCGTTCCATATTTACAATTGTGTTAGGGATAACTTTTGCATTATGGAATGTAATAACAGCAGTTTTCTCATCTTCATCCAAAAATCTTTTTACTTCCATCCAAACATAAGTCTCTGAGTTTTTCTCGCTTCTTCTTTGATAAACGATATCTTCTTCTGAACAGCCCTTTTTCAAATGCTCTGTCAACGAATCGCTTTTCAAAAATTCCTGCAGTTTTTCACAATCTTTTTCACATACATATTTTTCACAATATACTTTCAGAAAATCATCATATGTTCCTGCAGTTTTTACATCATCATAAATCACCCTGTTATGAGAATAGATACATTCATAACTGTTTTCCGCTAAATTAACTTTCAGAATGATATAAAATCGCCCAAAATATTCATCTTTCCCCGGTCTGATAATATCAGAGATTTTCACATTTTCTAATCGGTTATTGTAAGTGTTCTGTAAGTCCAATAAGACTTGATGTACTTTACAGCAATCCGTATAGTTTCCGGAGCAAAATCCATCCTTTTCAAGACAGCGACTGATTGCCATTGTTGATTCCATACATGATATGACATCAAATAAAGAAATTTTTTCTGGATTTTTGGCAAGGACATATCCTCCACTGGTACCTTCAAAAGCTGAAATAATCTTCTCTTTTTTTAACTGCTTTGTGATTTTTGGAATATAGCTCTCCGGAATCTTTAATTCAGAAGCTAATTTTGCCGTTGTAACCCTGCACTTTTTTATTGCCAAATAACAGACAATCCTGATTGCATAATCCGTTGTATTTGTAAGCTGCATAGGTGCTCACCTCTTTCTCTTTTCTTTGTTCCGTACATAAACTCATTGATTGAAACAGGAAGAATCATACTTTTCACTCACACATTTCAAGCATAATTCTTCCTGTTTGTCTAATAACGCTTTTTCATTTTTCTAAGAAATGTCATGCCACCTGCACTTATAACCAATATAACAATCAGCAATAAAATCCATTCGCTATCATGAAAGGTTCTTCCTGTTTCCGGAGGTGCCACTGTAGATGCATTTGTAAACGTAACCTTATCATTTCCTGTTGTTGAAGTTATGATTGTTGCTGCTGTTCCATCAGTTGCACCACTGCCATTCAATTTATAGCTTGTCTTGTAATTCTTTCCAGGATCAGTTTCAGTAACTGTATATGTCCATCCTGTTGGCAGACAACTAATGTCTACGGATTCATCTTTTGCCAGGGTAAACGTAGCCTGATTATTTGTAAAGGTGAGATTCTTTACTTCATCAGTTCCTTTTTTTATGAAAATCTGCCCAGCCGTTATAGTAGCGGTACTTGCATCAGTTCCTGATGGTGGAACGACTTTTATTGTAAACTCATACGATCTATTCGGTTCCATATTGTATCCGGTTACGGTTTTGCTTACCGTTAAAACAGTTGGTTTATAATATAGATTCAATTCAATCGGATCTGTAGATTTATCATTCGTCACCACCTTCGCCAAATTATTTCTAGTATCAGACTTATCAAATACATATCCTGAAAATGTACCTGCCGGCTCCGGAGTGGCAAGTGCTGTAACCGTTTCATTATTCTCAGCAAAAGAAATCGTTCCTGGTGTTGTTTTTTTCAAAACCACTGTTCCATCTGGAACTTTCAAATAATGATTTACGACTACGCTTCTGGTGGATATTTTCTTCCACTGTGCAACGAATTGATATCCATCTTCATCATTCCTTGAGCAAAAAGGAAGATTTGTATTATCGGCATATTCAACATTATCCTCCGAAACAGTAAATACATCATTGTTTTGATACGTTTCACTACTTAGCGTTCCATCTTTTTTCTGTAATTTCCATCCCAAAAATTCATATCCGCTACAAGTCGGTACTTCATTGCCTTCTCCAACTGTAAAAGATACGCCTATACTTCTTCCTTCATCTGCCACTGTTGCCGGATTATCTCCATAGGAATGCATTGGTTTTTTATAGTATAATTCCTGATTATCCGGAATATTACTAACCACTAAATTATCTTCCAGTCCTGATTTATAATGTACATAATAATCTATTTTAGTCGTTGTAAAACTCACTACATACATTTCCCAATCCGTATTGAGTGTTTTTTCTCCTGCAAATGCTACATATTCCGTATATCCTGCAGCCTGTGCAGCATTTTTTGCATCTTGCCATATCTCATCATAAATTTCAAGGGTACCTGTTTTCCCCATTGTGGTAGCTGATAACTGAGAGACCTCTCCTGTTTCCGCAATTACTCTTCCACCTGTTGTGCCCGCATTCGCAAATGCCTTAAAAGCGCCATCAGGAGATGAATATCCGTTTTTACTTTTTGCGAAAAAAATTCTTACTTGTCTTTTACGAAGTGTTAAAGCGCCACTTCCCACAGAATCCATATTTACTGTATCACTGTCGTGAATTGGATCCAGTTTTTTAGTATCTGGATTCCACATTGCCACATCAAGACCATCACCACTTCTATGTCCACTGCCCGTATATAATTTCATAGTTAAAACTTGTTGTCCTGTTTTATACGGTACCAGATTTAAATTTATATCTTGCCAGTTTCCTCTTCTTAGTTTTATTTTAATAGAATATTCGTAAGAACAATCTTTTTCACCTCCAAAAAGTGTAGTGAAACGCTTCTCCATTACTACGGTTACAAGATAAGACGTGTCACCACAGTTTGCGTCCATTGTTATTCCATGACCAGTACCCTCTTCGGTTGGAATTTCTACATTGTTATCTGTTGTTCCTGCTAACGTTGTACCGTTTATCGCCATATTTATTAAACGATATCCTCTTTTCGTATGAATTACAGGTATATCAATTGCTCTTTCTGCGTCTAAATCATTTTCTGTAAAAGTAAAATTGAGTGCATCCTTACTATGTTCTTCATTTAAATATTCTGTTCCATCACTAGCTGTTCTATTTATCGTTACACGATATACACCCTCTTTATCATATGCAATCGTTACTGTATCGTCTTTATGAAAATTTGCTTCATAATTGGCTTCATATTCATCTCCGGATACTCGTGTAATACTTGTAGTAGACGCACCTGCTGTAACGCTTCCAATTTTATATCTGACTTTATTAGCTGTTCCTGGTTTCACGGTGAACTTCCACGTTTCTCCAGCATTTACACGTATCGTGTCAGCAGTATTTACCTTTACCGTTCCTGCCTTTGTCGTAATCGTACCAGCTACTCCACCTTCCGGGATTTCTTCTTTGACTCTAATATTGTAATATTCCTGATAAGTCATTGTAAGTTTCTGATCATCATCCAATTTGATAGCAATCACACCATCGGTGCTGTAATATACAGTGCCATTATATTTTCCGATATAGACACAATTTTTTCCCTTTACTCTTGCACTCTTAAATTCATAATGTTTTCCGTTAATTGCTAAATCTTTATGATCTGCAATCTTTCCAAGTTCAATGGTTGTCGGTGCTCCCTCAATGATTTTTCCTTTTTCATCTACATACTCTACTCGATTCGTTGATGGTACTTCACCATTCACAACTCTATTTTGAACTTCAGCCTTCAGCCGAGCCACCTTGATACTGTCCGGGATTTGTTTCTCTGTTTCCTGTTTTGTTTCTTCACTTTCAGAAGTAGACTGATCTGTAGATGGCTCTGATTCAAAAGCGGTTGTATCTTCAGCTGATACATTTACCGTATTCAGAGATATAAAGCACATAGAAAAAATCAAAATCCAGGAACATGCAATTTTCAAGTATTTATTCCATTTATTGTGCCTCATTTTGTGCATCTCCCTTCTTCTTTCTCTGGTTTTCTCTGATCAAAGCAATCAGGCAAACCAATGAACCCAGTAATAATGTAAAATATCCAATGATAGGACGATCATCGCCAGTCTTTACACTATTGCTCTTACTGATTTTTGATATCAATGATGGTCCAGATTTATCTTTTCCATGCCAAGTATAACTATTTTTAAAAGAAATTCCTGAAACTTTCTCTCCATCCTGGTTTTCAACCACCGTTATTACTTTCAACTGATTATCTGCATTATAAAATGCTTCCACTGTAATATCATAGTTTCTCTCATCATAGCTATAATTTTCTTTCTTCTCTGTTATCTGACAGATTTTGTAATGATACTGACCTGCATTTCTGATATTCATGGTAATTTCCGTAGCTATATTTCCTTTCATGTTCCAGACATATCGCCGATTGCTGCCGCCATCAGGCATTGGTGCATCTGACTGATCTGTTAGCAAAGCATACTTAAATTCATCCGAAGCATCCGTATTTTTGCTGTCAAATACCTGTTCCACTGGTATTTTCACTGTAGTATCAGTATCAGCTGCAAAGACTGGTATCTGTGTGCTCAGGAAAAGAAGCATGGTCAGGAACACAATGCTGACTTTTTTTAACTCAATTCTTTTCATGTTTTTTCCTTTCCTTCTTTCCTATTTGTCTATTCAACAGTAGTAAGACTATAATAATCAGAATCATCCAAATGATCACCGGAACATTCATAATCATATCTTTTAATTGATCAATTCCCGTGCCATGATTCTTTGCTTTTTCTTTTTCCGGATAAACCTGGTCTGTCAGCCTTCCCACTAATACATTTCTTCCATTTGTCATATCAGATGTACATGTGGTCAACAAAACCAGATGATCATCTTCTGTAATGTTCAACTCTCGTTTATATAAAGCATTGTCTATTATTCCCAGCAGATACGATTGCTTTGCCTCTGATGTGTCTGGGCACACATTGAAAATCGTTTCATTATAGGCATCTACCTGCATCAATGCATAGAATTCGATTCCATGATCTTTTCCGTCAAAGAAAAGATTTCCATACGGATGCTCATCAAAATATGTCTCATCCGTAAAATTACCGATATCACCGAACATCTTTTCCTTTTCCATGTGATGACCATAAATAATATTGTTAAAATCTGAAAAGTCTGGCTTATTACCACAATGTAAAAAGATAGCTCCACTTAAAGAATATTTTCCTTCTGCATCTGTATTCATATAAGTATCATCATCATCTGTCTGTAACAGCGGATAATTGATATTGGTATCGTTCACCCGGATCCAGCCAATCACATCCGGATTAATTTTCTGTAATTCTTCAAATGATTTTGTATGTTTTTCTGTTGGAATATAGGTTTCATAGTTTTTCGCATCTGCCGCCTGATAAACCTGGTTTGAATCCCATAACATATAGCATGACAGGAACATTGTCATAAGAACCAGCAACAATGCTATCAGATTTACCATATGATCGATTCCATTCACTATGAACTTTGCTATTTTTTTCATATGAAATATTCCTGCTTTTCTTCTTGATTTAGAAAAAGGGAATGCGGCGGAGCAACGCCGCACACATCCCCTTTCCCGGTTCATTTATAAAATTATTTCTGTAATCTTCTGCGTTTGAAAGCAACGAATGCCATCAGTGCTGCACCGCAAAGAGCGATCATCAGAACATATGGAAGAGTGTTCATGATAATACCAGTTGTCGGTACGTAATCGTATGTGTTGGTTACATCAACTTTATTCTGTTTCTGTCCAAGTGTATTTGTAACAGTAAAAGCCATATCGTACTTAGCAGCCTCTACTTTAGGCTGTGATTGTCCGTTAAATACGCTTACTGCACTTCCTTTATAGTTTGGTGTTGCAGACTCAGTTACATTGATCTTTGTTCCTACCGGCACACCTGTAAATTTCATATTTTTGTTTGCTTTCAATTTAAATGTACAAGTTTCGTTTTCGTTGATTGAAATAACATGTCCATCAGCATCTTTTACACCACCAAGTGTAGTTGCATCTGTTCCTTTTGGGAAAGTAAATGTTGCTGTGAAATCGAAGTCTTTCTCTGCATCTACTGTTCCACCATTTGCATTGATTGCCTTAGTTACATTTAAAGAACCATCTTTGTCATAAGTCGGATCTGGATTTGTCGGATCAGTACCGGTACCAGCTTCCTGTACATAGGTGTTAGTAAAGTTAAATCCATTCTTATCCGTATTACTGATGTCTACTTTACCTGTTGCTGCTGTTCCATTATCGTCTTTTTTCTTATTAACGATAATGTTGGAAATCTCAAGTCCATTGTCACCATTTGTAACATATACATCCATTGTATATTCAGCATGTGACATAATCATTTTCTGGTGCTCCCCATCAGTAATTGCAGGGGTAGCTGCTGTCTCTGTTACTGTATATTCGTATTTACCAGCATCTGTCCATTTTGGAAATGAAACTTGAGCTCTTTTTGTTGTAGTTCCTGTTTCAGTGTCTTTAAAGCTAATATCCGGAATAGTAACCTTCGCAGTATTACCTGCCGCCGGTGTAGCTGTAAAAGAAAATGTCTCGTTCTTTCCAACCTCTGTATTAAAGGTTTTACTGATGTAGGCTTCTGTTACCTTGGTTGCCGTGTCCCCTTCTGCTGCAAATACCGATGTCGGCATTACAAGTCCCAGTGTCATAGCACCTGCTGCAACAATAGCGAGCATTTTTTTAGATAATGTTTTAATGCTCATAATAATTCCTCCCTTGTGAAATTTAGATTGATTTATATTTGATTAACGGAGGAGGGAATTAGATTCCTCTGGTCCGAATAACCGCTATAACTTTTCCTTTGACATCGTTCAAATCAATGCAGCCAAATGTTCGGCTGTCCGATGCCTGCGGTCTGTTATCGCCAAGTATAAATACCTGACCTTCTCCGACCGTTATCGGGAAATCCACTCCATCTTTAAATTGAGTGGTATCAAAATAGATATCCTGTGATACCTGGTCTGCACCATTTATCTTCAGTCCATCTTTCGTAATATCTACGGTGTCACCTGCAACTGCAACAACTCTACCTGTTGTATTCCTTCCATTGTCTTCAAATACTGCCACATCACCAGATACAAATCTCTTATCCAGCCTGTAATACATGACCAGATCTCCATCTTTGATTGCCGGTTTCATAGATACATCATTGATTCTTACAATTCCATACAGGAATGTAAAAATAAGAATGATTGCAAAAATAATAATCACAATCTTCAAAAGCAACTGAATGATATCCTGTGCAAGTGATGGTTCCTGTATTGCTTTTTTTTCTGTCTCAATATCAACCTGTTTTTTCATCATTCACGCTTCCATATACAAACTTAGATATTCAAGGTTTCCGTTTAAACGAGTATATTATAGTTCTTTTCTTTAAAAATAGTAATGTAACAAAACGGAGAACTTTTTGAGAAATTTTTGTAAAAAGTGTTCCACCACATTTATATAATTTTCATAATCGATAAAAAAAGAAACCATGCCTCGACACGATTTCTCTTTCTTTTTCTGTTCTATTTGTTTAACATTTTATAAATAACCAGACCATTGCTGACTGCCAGCACTTCATTTGCATTGTCAAAATTAATTCCGGAAATTTGTTTTATTTTTTCAAGCCTGTAAGATATCGTTCTATAATGAACAAACATTGCGTCTGCAGTTTTCCTGATACTTTGCTTATTTCTAAGATACACCTGCAAGGTTGTGATCAATTCTCTCTTATGTTCATCATCATATAAATATAATTTCTTTAATGTTTCCGGAATGTATCTTTCCAGTTCCGTCACATCATCAATTTCGCCGAATATCTGGAAAAATCCGAGGTTCGAATAATGTACTACTGACTTATTCTTATCACCAGTCACCAGGCGGATAATGTCTATATACTTGATAGCCCGACTTGCTTCGTGATAAGATTCTTTCAGCCGTTGATACCCTTCCACACTTTTTCCTATACCAATCTGAAAGTCTGTATCTTTCTTTCTATAAAGGATACTTCGCTGGATAACATCCTCTACTTCTTCCATCTCTTTCTGATACTCCAGTTCTGTCTGATTGGGATCTACCTGTTGAATCATAACAATCTGATCCATATTTCTGTAAATAAGTGCATCCGGCAAAAGATACATCAATTCACCAACGATAACACCTACTTCGTGAAGCTGTTCTTTTGTATATTTTCTTTGCACATTTTTTGTGATGGTATGAAAATCAACAACCCTGTAAGTATCGCTTTCTTTTATTCCGAGCTGTGCTGCCGCTTCAGTCATTTCTTTCGAACTCAGTAATCCATTCAAAATATTATGGATAATATCTCTCTGATACTTCTTTTTCACTTCATTCTGTGCAAATTCACCCAAAAATCCATATTGCAGGTTAATAATCGCATTTTCGATTGCCATATAATCAAGTTCTGTCAGTTCTCTATTTTCTTCTGTTATTGTTATATATATTTCCACCTCACTCAATATGGCAAATTTCACTACATATTGAACACAGCTTCCTTTCATCTGCTTCATATATTGAAATTTCGTAATAATATTGGGGTTATATGGCTGAATTTCATCTGACAATATTAACTTGGAGTTGTCCGAGTTTGTTGAAACCATACAATTAAGATTACCATAATACAATACAACAGGATTCTCGATCATGATACTTAAAAATTTGATAATATCACTTGCTGTATTACATGATCCATTATTATTTAAAATAAACGCATTAAAATTATCATGTGTAATTTTAAAATACTTTAATCGTGCAGTAGCTTTATCGAATACCTGCATTATAACATAGCGGATAATTCCCCAGTAATATGAATCTTCTGAAATTTCTACCAGAGGAATTTCATATTTTTTACAGTGTTTTTCTAATAAACTCAATCTGCGTCCTGTAGGATCATATTCTTTTCTTTTCTTTACAATAAATCCGCTTATGTCACTTTTAACTAAATCTTCAAAATGCTGCTCTACTTCTCGATCACTGCATGATAAATATACCTGAAAACTGGTTATGAGTATTTCACCACCCGTCAGGTATCGCTCCATATCTTCAATTTCGATTATTCGAATGCCTTTCACTTCCAAATCAAGACCTTTTTCACCGCAAAGCAGCTTCATTTTTGGAAATTGTTCTGATTCAAGTAATCTTCTTACAGTATATGCCATCGTTACCCCTTATCCATTGCCAAATCAATACAACATAATATCTGTTATGTTGTACAGTGCCTCTACTAACCTGTTCTACCATATTTCTGCAAGTCATTCATTTCCTCTAAAAGAGAACTTTAAACAATAAAAATAATAAAGATTATAGCCAATTTCCAAAGAGCGATATTTATATAGTGGTTCAGTTAAATAGGGCACAGCTACCAAAAAAATCAGAAAGGAACTGTGTAATATGAACAACATAACAGATAACATGGTGTTATTTAATTATAATTATATCGTACGAAAATTAATCTGTCCATAAACAACATAACAGATATTATGTTGTACATTCCAATATTTCCTGTTCGACAAGGAGCAACTCACCCCCCCCAGAAAATTTTCCATATTGGAATCTACAATGATTCGAACTCCCCCTATTTCTCTATTGATTCCTGAATTGTCACTAATTAATTTCATCCCTAGAAATTTGTTCGAGCAAATAAAATTTTTTATTGTATATCCCATTCGTGTTATACCTCCGTATTTTATAGTATATGATTATCTAAAACCTAAACATCTGCCAATGATATAGCGGTATAAATCCAATAATATACTAAAAGAACATATCCAACAAAATAATAAAAAAGAGAACCCATCTTAATTACTTGGGTTCTCCATTTTCTTTTCTTCATTAATTGAAAAAATAATTCCTACATATGAACGGCCTTCTTTCATATCTTCATATCCTGTTATTAATCCTTGATCAAGCCATTCATCTAACAGCTTTTTAATGATATCCCTATCTCCCTACTCTTATTGTTTCAACAGTTTATATTTCATACGCTCAAGTTATCATACCTAAACAAATAGTTCAATCTATTTCACATCCATTTAACTATACTTTTACATTATATTAACTTAATCTAACATAAAATTTACAATCATATAATTTATTCAAAAACTGTTTCTCCTAATTCAGTAAAACGTATTATATATTATTATCAGAATATAATAATAATGAGCTGGGAAATTAATCTCCCAGCTCTGCTATACTCTTTGCATATTATTCTTTGATTTTCTGATATTCTATGGCGTAGATTTCTCCTTCCTGATCGTTGACATACTCTTTCATGTAAGAATCATCTTCGTTGAGTATTAGATTTAGATGTTCCAGATTCGCATCACTTATTGTAATGCCGTCCACACGGATCGCCAGTCCTTGTGACAGATAATAAGATAATTCATCATGACTCGTCATACGTACCCTCCAATCTTATTAAGCAGATGTTTCTTGTTACAATTTCCTACCATATACAATGAAAGTTTCTTCCTTACATGGTCAGTGTTTCTTGTGGTATATAAAAATTCCGCACTGTTTCCAAATGTAAGTCTTGTCGCGACACAATGTAATTATATACATAATTGGAAATTATTTCAAGCTATTTATGGATAAAATTGTAAATTTCTTGAAAAAGCTTTACACACCGCAAAAGTAATACTATAATAACATCAAAGTAGTAAAGGAGTGATGATTATGAAAATAGAACGTATCAGTGATAATCAGATCCGATGTACTTTAAATAAAGAAGACTTAGAAGGAAAGGAAACTCTGTTAAGTGAACTGGCTTTTGGTTCTGAGAAGGCAAAGGGTCTGTTCCGGGAATTGATGAATAAGGCAGCCACAGAGCTTGGATTTGAAACAAGTGAAGATAATCCTTTGATGGTTGAGGCAATTCCTGTATCCAAAGAATGTCTGATCCTTGTGATCACAAGAGTGGATAACCCGGAGGATTTCCGTGAACATTATAAAAAACTGCCGAAAAGTCTATTGGCTGGACAGCTCGCGGGAGCTGATGAAGACATTTTATCTAATCTTCCAGATCTGCTTTCAGACTTTGGAAAATCCACATTTTCAGCAGATTCAGGAAATGATATGAAACGTGTACTCGCCGATGACGGAGTTGGCATCTTTGCTTTTACTTCTCTCGATGACGTTGCATTTGCTTCAAAGTTACTGAACAAGTACAGCCTGTCCAGTACTTTATATAAAGATTCTGAAAACCAGTGCTACTATCTTTCATTGACGGATCTTGACGATTCGCCGAACAGCACGGTCATGGATGAGATTCATCAGCTTTTATCAGAATATTGCAAACGTCTGCCAAACACATATGCAACGAAAGCTTTATTTAATGAACATCTGACGACGATTATTGAAAAACAGGCCGTTGAAGAAATGGCTGCTTATTAAAACAAAAATAAACTTAAAACAAGAAAAAGGAATTCCCGTGGAGATTGGAATTCCTTTTTCTTTCTCAATTTATGATACATAGTATACCTAAGAACAATATAGTAATATATTTGTTCCGTTATTTGCACAATAACACACTCGTTGATAAGAGACAATATTGAAATCATATTTTTATAAAAATGGCATACTATAATCGTTCATTTTACAGTATGCCATTTCTAAATTCTATTCTCTATCTGTATAAATTGCTTTGCAGATTGTTACCTTATGATCATGAATATCATCAAATAATTGTTTCAAATGATCTAAATCTGAACGGTGTGTAATCAAATCTAATACTTCCAGTTTTCCTTCATTTAACATATCAACAGTATATTTCCATTCATTAAATGGAAGATCGCTGTAATAGTTATTCCATACACCTGTAAAACGTAATTCTTTTCGAAGGATCATACTGTGCTGGTCTAATTTGATCGTTGTATCTCTATGTGGATTTCCAAGAAGTGTTACCATCGCAAATGGTTTGCTACACTCAATGGCCTGATTCAAAGCTGCTGATGTACCAGTTCCTTCAATAACTACATCCGCCATTTTTCCTTTTGTCAACTTGCTGACTTCTTCCACACAATCCTGTTTCATGGCATTAATCACTGTAAATCCGCGTTCTCTTGCAAATTCCGCTTTTTCTTCATCAATATCTACAAGAATCACTTTCGTTCCAAACATCTTACACCATCTTCCGATCAGAATACCGATTGGACCAGCTCCGAATACAACAACAGTGTCTCCACCCTTGACTTCTCCTTTTCGAATGGCATGAAGTGCTACAGTTGCAGGTTCAACAATTGATAATTCTTCCATTGTTGTCTTAGGATTATTGGAAACAACCAAATGCCAATCGGATGGAAGCAGGCAATATTCTGCAAATCCACCATCAGTTCTTGAACCTAGATTATGATAATCACTACACTGTGCATACTGACCAATCTGACAGCTATCACATTGTCCACACGGAACAACTGGATATACAGCTCCAACCTTACCAATCAGATCAGGATCTGCATCTTCTCCAACAGCTACAACAGTTCCGGCATATTCATGTCCAAGTGTCACTGGGTATACTTTAGTTCCAAGTTCATATACTCGCGGAATATCTGATCCACAAATTCCACAAGCTCCAACTTTGATCAGGATTTCTTTTCCCCTTGGCTGTGGTTTTTCCACTTCTTCTAAACGAAAATCATTGATTGCATGCAATCGCATCGCTTTCATGGTCCTACCTTCTTTCTTCTACTCAGTTCTTTTCTGTCCGATATCTTCTATCTTTGTACTCGGTGTCTATTATAAAATGTCTTTGACTTCTACAACTTTGTCTGCAGGAATTACCTGAATCTTAACATCAATTCCTTTATCTAAGAATTCTTTAATTGCTTCTCTTTCTGCTGGACTTGCTGCAATATTTTTATACAGTGTTGTTCTGTCGTTGTTGATTCCCATTCCACCAAGGTTGATCGCTTCAAGTTCTACTCCACGATCGATTATTCCTTTGTATGAAACTGGTGATTTTGCAAGAAGAATTGTTGGTTTGCTTAATCCTGCTTGTAATACTTCTGCTGCTTTTTCTTCTGTAAATACTTTTACTTTCACGCCAGTTGGTGCTGCCATTTCAAGTACTGTGATCATAAATTCATCTTTGGCTACTTTATTATCAATTACTATGATTTCTTTTGCTGGAAGTAATTTCATCCATGCTGTCATAACCTGTCCGTGAATTAATCGATCGTCTACTCTTGCTAATAATACATTTTCCATATGTATACCCTCCTTACATTTCTGGTTTGATTAATATTTTATAGAAAAATTCTGATTTATCTTTCATCAGTTTCACTGCTTTTAATGTGTCTTCTAATGGTATTCTGTGAGAAATGAACGGTTCTGTTTTGATCACTCCTGCATTTATTGCATCAAGGCTCTGTTTCCATGCATGATGCGGGAATTCTTTGAATTCAAAACTCCATGTACCTTTGATCGTAATCTGAAAACGTAAGATCTTTTCAAATGTCTGGTTTTCAATCTCTAAAGAATGTACTGTTCTTCCTACCAGTCCTAAAGTTCCTTCCATTCTTAATAAGCTGATTGCCTGTTTAAATGCTGCACCTGCACCTGATGCTTCAAATGCCCGGTCGATTCCTGTTCCATTTGTTTTTTCTTTTACGATTGCATCAATATCATCTTTTCCGATGCATAGTGCATCAACTAATCCCATGGATTTTGCGATTTCAACTTTCTTTTCATCAAGATCGATTGCAAATACATGTTTTGCTCCAAATGCTTTTGCCCACTGTGCTACGAAGATTCCGATGGCCCCGAGTCCAAAGACTGCTACACTGTCACCATAATTAACTCTGCAGTTCTGCACAACATGAAGTGCCACACTGATCGGCTCTAAGAATGCAACTGCCTCTTCATCTACATTTTCTGGTACAAATAACAGATTAGATTCTGGTACTTTTACATATTCTGCAAATCCACCATCATTTCTTGATCCTAAAAAATCATAATGTTCGCACTGTGCATACTGACCTGTTTCACAAGATTTACATGTCTTACATGGAATCAATGGAATCACTGCAACTCTTTTTCCACAGAGTTCTTTGGATACTCCTGATCCTGCTTCTGCAATCGTTCCTCCAAATTCATGTCCTGGAATTGTTGGGAAATGATATGTTCCTGTTTCTAATACTCGTGGAATATCTGATCCACAAACACCACATGCGGAAACTTTTACTAAAACATCTTTTTCTCTAAGTTCTGGAATTGGCACCTATTCACACACTAAATCTCCTACACCGTGTAAAACTGCTGCTTTCATTGTTCCTTCCATTTTTATGTCAGTCCCTTCCTAATCTGATTCTTTCTTCTGTCTTACTTCATTTGGTCTTTGTTTTAACTTTAATAAAATTTTGTATTTATTCTAAGTTTGCATGCATCTTCCATAACGCATGAACATCTTCAATCTGCTTCTTCTCTACGATCATGCTCGCCACAGAATCTTCTAATAATAAAAGGCTCTGTTCAAACAAGCTACTCATAACCTGCTCTGATTTTACTTCATCTTCCAAACCTAATTTCGTACTGCATGGAATTCGTACAAATAAGTCTTCATATTCTTTCATGGAACTGTGTTCATTGGAACCAATATGCACAATCTTTGCATTGTATTTCTTTGCGATCTTCATGATCTCAAGTGGTACGACACTTTCTCCAGAACCAGATCCTACAACTAGTACATCATGTTCTGTGATTGCTGGTTCATCGATTGCTCCTACATAGTTTGCTTTAATTCCAAGATGGTTTAAACGTTTTGCAAATGCCTGAAGCATAAGTAACACTCTTCCGACACCTACGACAAATACCTGTTGGGCATCACAGATCATATCAACAAACTGTTCTACCTCTTCTTCTTTCACAGCCCCAAGGCTTTTTTCTAATTCATCTAATACAATTTGTTTCTTTTCCTGATATCCCATAATAATATTCACCTAGCCTATTGCCTCATCAAAATTATGTTTCATTATCTCTACTGCCTTGTGAATATCTGAATCAATGCTAAATAAACCTGATCCGCCTAAAATATAGATATCTGCTCCTGCTTCTTTTAAGCGTTTGAATGTTTTTGGATTACAAGATCCATCAATCTGAATCTTATAATGATATCCATTTTCTTCACGAAGTTTCTTTGCTTCTGCAATCTTATCTAACATTTCTTCAATAAATGGCTGCCCTGAAAATCCTACATCGACTGTCATAATCGTTAACAGATCGACTCTGTTTAAATAATGTTTTACAGATTCCAGCGTTGTCGCTGGATTTAATACCAGTCCTCTCTTGCAGCCTAATCTTTCAATTTCATTATAGATACGGTATGCATCTCCATTGATGGTTTCTGCATGTACAGAAATGATATCTGCTCCCGCTTCTGCGACTGTTTCAATCCAGTCATTTGGTTCGGTTGTCATCAAATGTACATCCATTGGTAATTTGCTGACTTTTTTAAACGATTTGATTAAATCCGGGGAGAGTGTGATATTCTTACAGAAATGTCCGTCCATGATGTCGATATGGTACATTCCCACAGATTCATTTAATACTTCTAACTGTTCTTTAATCTTTAAAAAATCCATACACATTAAAGATACTGCAATCTGATCTTTGTTCATCTTATTCATCCTTTCCATCTTCTTTACTGCTGTACATTGCTTTACAAATCGTGATATTATGCTGATAAATATCGGTAAACAGCCGTTCCATCTGATCAAGTGGTGCTTTATGTGTAATCAGGTCATCGACTTTGAATTTCTCCTGATCCATCATCTCCACTGTATATTTCCATTCATTTCTTGGTGTACTTGCATAATAGGAATTCCATACACCATGAATGTTGATTTCTTTTCTTAGGATCTGGCTGTGGTTTGCCAGCTGGATTTCTGTATTTTTGTTTGGATTTCCAAGCAGCGCGATCGTTCCAAATGGTTTTACATATTCAATGGATTGATTAAAGCCTGCTGAACTTCCTGTTCCTTCAATCACCGCATCTACCTGTTTTTTTCCAGTTACTTTTTCCAGATAATCTCCAATATCTTCTTTCAGTGAATTTACAATATTTAAATCTCTTTCTTTTGCAAATTCTGTTTTTTGCTCATCAATGTCTACCAGTATGACATGTTTTGCTCCAAAAATTTCTGCCCATCTTGCTGCCATAATTCCAATTGGTCCGGCTCCAAAGATCAATACGTTATCTCCTGCAGTCACCTCAGCACGTCTCACTGCGTGCTGGGCAACGGTTGCAGGTTCTACCATGGCAAGTGCTTCACTCGTGACATCTTTATTTTCTGAAAAGATCAGGTGCCACTTTGATGGAATGATACAATACTGTGCAAATCCTCCATCACATCTTGAGCCAAGATAGTTATAGTTTGTACACTGGGCATAATGCCCTGTCTCGCAACTTTCACATTGTCTGCAAGGAATTAACGGAAATACACTTGCCTTCTTCCCTATGATGTCTTTATCTTCCTGTCTTGCTGTATCGACGATAACCCCTGAGAATTCATGTCCGATCGTAATCGGAAATGTATGAGCTCCAAGTTCAAATACTCTCGGAATGTCGGAACCGCAGATTCCACAGGCTTCCACCTTCATTAAAATTTCATCATCTTTGATATCTCTTAATTCAACATCTTCATACTTGAAATCACCAATTTTATGTAATCTCATTGCTTTCATATTAAAACGCCTACCTTTTTAATGTTTTGATTCCTTCTGTTCCTGCCTGTTCACAAAGGATTGCCAGTTCATCCATCGTAATCTCATCAGATTTTTGCAGTGCTGCTGTAATCAGCATTGCCATATTTAATCCTGTTACGATATGAACATTTAATTCTTCACTTAGCATACAGATCGTATTAAATGGTGTACCACCCATTAAGTCAACGAATACTACAACTCCATCTCCAGTATCTAATCTCTGAATCGTTTCTCTTAATTCTTCTTTGTATGTATCTGGGCTGACTCCTGGCTTTAAGGAAACACTTTCTGTTTGCTCCATTGTTCCTGCTACCATGGAAACACTATCTAAAATTCCTTCACATAATCCTCCATGGCTGATTACTGCGATTCCTACCATTTTTATTTCTCCTTCTATAACTTACAATTCATTCTCCTATCATTTTCTTCTTATCTTATGAAGCAACGGCTAAGATTCCTGTTAAGGAAGCAATGATTCCGACTACAAATAAGATAACGATAATATAGGTTGCTTTTACTTTCTTGTTCAATAATTTCCATACTAATAATGTTGCTAATAATGGAAGCATTCCTGGTAATAGTGAATCCAAAATGTTCTGGAAGTTGATTGCTACCTGACCAATCTTAAATGCGATTGGTGTCTTGATCGTTACACGGGTTGCTGCCATGTTTCCGACTACCATCAGACCTACGATACTAAAGATTTCTGTGATCTTATTTAATGTTCCCGCACTTAAAATCTTTAAGATTGCTGATTTACCTTGTTTATATCCCATCATGTACATTGCATATCCCATACCTAACATTAAGATCTTATATGCAATTTCAAAGATGATTGGTCCTGCAATATTTCCTGCTAATGCAAGGCTACATGCAATACCGGCAAGGATTGGATAAGCGATTCCCTGTGAAACTGTATCACCGATACCAGCCATAGGTCCCATCAGACCTGTACGTACTGCATTGATATCTTCTGCATCAATATCTGCACCATTGGCTGCCTGCTCTTCCATAGATGCTGCAACACCATGGATAACTGTTCCGATCCAAGATGGCTCTGTGTTGAAGAATACTGTGTATTTCTTTAATGCTTTTGCCTGTTCTTCTTTTGTCTTATATAAACGACGCACGATTGGTACCATTGCATTTGTAGTTCCAAGTGCCTGAAGTCGTTCATAGTTGTAGCATGTTTCACTGGAATATCCTAACAACCAGTGTTTTACCAAATCTTTTTTCTGTAATTTTACCTGTTCTTTCTTTTCTTCTGCCATTGTTTATTCCTCCTCTCCTTCTTTCTTCATTGTGAATAAGTAGATTAAGACACCAACGCATGCTGCGAAGATTGTGATTGCCATTGTGTCTAATTTGGCATATACAGTTGCGAAGTATCCAATGAAGAAGAATGCAACGATCTTTTTCTTAGCAAGAAAACTTAATAACATTGCGATTCCTAATGCTGGCATTAATGCACCTACAACGTTTAATGCATCGATGATATTCTGTGGAATTGCTGCAAGTGCTTTTGTTGCAAAATCTCCTCCGAAATAAACTAAGCAAAATGCTGGCACTCCATAAAGAATTGTTGATGTGATTCCTGATGGTACATAGTTCATTAAACGAACACCTGTAATATTTCCCTGTTCCAGATATTTATCTGCTTTATGTACCCAAAAAGCGTTGATAGTCATATATGCCTGATTGATCAAAATACCTAATAAGCTAAATGGCACTGCAAATGTTGGTGCTAAACTTGGTGATGCTCCAGAAATAATTGTTAATGCTGTACCGAAGACTCCGGCTACCATTAAGTTTCCTGGCATTGTACCTCCGGCTGTGATCCATCCTAAATAAGTAAGCTGGATGTAAGCGGCTGCTTTCATACCATTGATTGGGTCCCCCATAACGACTGCTACCATGAATCCTGCCCAGATTGGATACAGCCATGTTCTTGTGATTACATGGCTGAACCACCATTGGCTTCCGATCGCAATAAGGGCAACTAAGATTGCTGAAATTAACATATACATATCCTCCTTTGCGTTAATTTTTGCTGATTTATTTTATGTTTATATTGTATCGTTACTCGTACACTGCTGCCATACCAATTGATTTCATCAATGTGGCAACTTCTATCAGGAAATGTGTACCAGAACTTTTCCGTATCTTGAATCCTTTTGTGTTCTCAGCTCTACTTCCGCTTCTTCTAACTGGATTTCTTTGCTAATAAACATAGAAGCAGAGAACTGATTACTTGATAATAAACGTACGGCACGCTCCATTGTATGCGGATTTACATAGGATGCACGGATCGTCAGTTCTTTTCTAAATGCTTCATATGGATAAAAATCGATGGCTTCTCCTTCTTTACCAAGGCCAAATAAAACAATCGTCGCACATTTTCCTGCAACCTCAAATGCTGTCCGCATTGTTACCTTTGCACCAACACATTCCATGACTTTATCAACATTTTGAATTCCATTTTGTGCAATTACCGTTTCCACATTTTCCACATTTGGATTGATAAATAAAGTTGCGCCGTAATCTTTGGCACTTTCTCTTTTATTTTCCTGTGTTTCTATGACGATGATATGTGATGCACCAGCAATACTGCAAAGTTTTACCATCATACTTCCGATCATTCCCATTCCAATCACTACAACAACATCGCCTAACTTCACATCCAGCAGATCCATTCCATGAAGGCAGCAGGATAATGGCTCCGCCAGTGCTGCTTCTCTAAGGCTTAAATGATCAGGAATATGATATACATTTGACTCTGGAGGGCAAATATATTGTGCAAATCCTTTTACCACACCTTTTCCGTTCTCGCACATATGCGGCATATTATTTTTACAAAAAAAACATGCCCCACATCCCCAGTTTGGATCAGCGACTACGCGGTCTCCAACTTTAAAATGTGTTACATGTTTTCCTGTTTCTACAACAACTCCAGACACTTCATGACCTAAAGGAACTGGCGGTTTCATTGGATGTGATCCACACTGTCCATGAAATTTGTGTACATCTGTCCCACAGACTCCGCAATATTTCACCGCGATCTTTACACCGTCTTCCTTAAGCTCTGGTTCTGGAAATTCTGCCACTCTGAAATCTTCTACACCGTAATAAACTCCTGCTTTCATTTTAAAACCTCCTACTCATTTTGTGTAAGTTTATTTTAAACACTGTCAAAAACCTTTATCCAGTCCAATTGATTTCCTCTAATGTGGCAATCTATTCTTTATTCATTTATTTTTGCCTTGCGGCTTTTTATTTTTTCTTGGTTTATTCTTATCTGGTTTCATTCCATACTGATACCATTCTTCCCCTTCTTCACGATTTACAAGCATCTCTGGAATCAAGATGATGATGATAATGATACCGATCAAGATCGTCAGCATTCCCCATGGACCAACCCTCTTGATATACTTTCCAAGAATCAATCCTACAAGTCCGATATCTGGTTCCGGAAATGTAACATGCTCTGTGGCAAACTGCCCGATATATGGAAGAAATAATTCCGGAAGTACTGACATTATCACACCTGCCACAAAACCTCCAAGCACTGCTCCTCGTCTTCCACCTGTGGAATTACCGTATACTCCGGCAGTTGCCCCGACAAAGAAATGTGCCATAATCCCTGGAATAATAACTGTGATCTGGCATGCGATCATCACACCCATGGATACTAATCCTCCAACAAATGATGCAAGGAACCCTACCATCAGGGAATTCGGTGCATAAGTAAATACAACCGGACAATCAACTGCTGGCTTTGCATCTGGAATCCATGTGTCCGCAATACCTTTGATCGCAGGTACAATCTCATTGATAAACCAACGGATTCCCGTTGTGATTATCACAAATCCTACCGTAAATGTCAGTGCCTGTAAAACAGCATAGGTCAGGTAACTCTTTCCATCTGATAAGTTTGATTCCACATAAGATCTTCCACTTGCACATGCTGCAACCACATAAAATAAGATCATAGTAACCGATACGGTAATAGATGAATCACGCAAAAAGGCCAGTTTCTTCGGGAATTTCATATCTTCTGCAGATTTTGAATTCTCTCCGTATATCTTTCCAAGCCATGCTGCTAGAAAATACACCATACCACCAAAATGTCCCACTGCTATCTTATCTGTCTTGCATATTTTTTCTGTATATGATTGTAATACTGCCGGTGAAAATACCATAGAAATTCCGAGAGCCAGACTTCCTAACACATAAACCATGATTCCATGAACATTCATTGAAGTTAATACGACAACGATCATGCTCGCCATGTAAAGCGTCTGCTGTCCTGTCAGGAACACATAATGGAATCTCGTGATCCTTGCCAGAACCAGATTTACCAACATTCCAAGGATCATGATCACTGCAATCTGTGTTCCATAACGATCCACCGCAATTCCTGAAATTCCTTCGACACTCAGAATCAATCCAGTGGTATGAAAACCTCTCTGTATCATAAGTCCAAACGACGCTACTGCTTCTGATATGATATTCCCGCCGATACTGATGATCATAAATCCGATCATCGCTTTTAACGTTCCTTTTACAACGACTTCAAATCCTTTTCGCTGTAAAACCAGACCGATAAATACGATGACACCAATCAAGATTACCGGTTCTAATAAGAAGTCACGGACTATATCGATCATTCAAACGTCTCCTCTATATCTGCTTTTAATTTGTCATATAACTTATGTTCCAGCTCATCCATATCCACAATGGAATCCAATACGATCAGATTCGGAAGATAACTCAGCGTATCTTCCAGATCTTTTGCTGTAATGAAATAATCTGCATCTTCTTCTGACACCTCAAATACTGCTCCATGCGTTGTCTTATACTTATCCTGAAGTCCCCATTTTTGAAGCAGTGTTCCAATATTGATTTCTACAAAAAAACTTGATCCGAGTCCTGTTCCACATACTGTCATTATAGTCTTCATATCATTCTCCTATCAATTCCAAGAGTTCTTTCTCATCCTTGATTTCTTCTAATCTTTTCATTTTCTCTTCATCGTTGCAAAAATTAGCAATTCGATGAAGATTCTTAAAATGTTCCATCTCACCCTTTGCTGCGATTGTGATGAAAACTCTTACCTGATTATTGAAAAATCTGACTTTATTTTTTACCATCAATACGCACATTCCTGATTTTATTGCCCCGTCCTCTGTCCTGGCATGTGGCATGCAGATTCCTTTGCCAAGGTAAAAATATCCGCCGTATTTCTCGATATTATCTAAAATTGCCTGATAATAAGTATAGTTGACCGCCCCCTTCTCTTCCAGAATATCACAAGTCATCTTAATTGCACTCTGATAATCTTTAACCTCCTCTATCACTCGTGTACAAATCATATCCAGTCTCCTATCTAATTTCCCTGATGTCATCATAATTTGTTACGTTCTTAAGCTTTGCTACATTGTCTTCTTTCATTAAAATCTGCATAAGTTCCACAAGATTCTTGTTCTCTTCTTTGCTTGCGATCACAATGATCACTTTCACATCCACCTTGCTTTTTGTACCGAATTCAATTGGTTTGGCAAGTTTCAGCAATGACATATGATCTTCATTCACATGCTCTGGTGATGCATGCACAAATGCGATCTCTGGAATAAATACCATGTAGTTTCCTATCGTCTGAATGATCTTTATGATGTCATCAACATACTCTTTCTGAATATAATTATATTGTATCAATGGATCTGCCGCAACCTGTACAGCCTCTTTCCAATCTGAAATTTTGAGATTAAACTTACAACAATCTTTTTGGAATAACTCTTCCATTGGCATCTTATGAATTGCCTCCATCTGCTTTGCCAGATGCTCATTTCTTCGATTATAAGATAAATTGGTAAGGTTCCTTCGGATCACATTGACATCTTCTGCATTTAGAAGTGGATTTACCTCGATTACTTTATATTGATTCATTTTCAATGGTACTGTACTGATGATAAAATCCGGATTGATATTTTCTGCCTCTTTTATCACATCACTGACTCTGCAGGTAGAAATAACATTCAGTTCCGGAACGATCATATGTAACCGCTGTTTTAACAGCACTGCCGTTGATAATCCGCTGTTGCATACAACAATGACATTTACTGTAAAGTTCATATTATAATTTTCCTGAAACAATGTCTCAAAATACATCGTAGTATATGCGATCTCTGTTTCTGGAAATACTACGTCAAACATGGCTTCGTATTCTTTTAAGATCTTCTTTGTGATTTCATACACAAATAAAGAAGAATATTTAATATCTTCCATCAGAGGATTTTCAATCTCAATGTGATTCTTCAGACGATAAATAGCTACTTTTAGATGCATCATGATCTGAGTACTGATATCCTGTCCTATTTTCATATCAATCTTCGTAATCCTGCAAAATTCCTGAATCAGACTCTGCGTTGCCATCATGATCTTTCGGTCCTCGATTGTGTCTTCCAGAGATATTCCTTTAATCTTCTTTGATGCATTGAGCAGCATGATCATATATAGAATATCACCTTCTGTTACTTGTATTTCTTCTCTTTTAAGGATCTCTTCTATGATCTGAAAATTATCTGGCTTTTCTCTTCCTCTAAGATATCCTGTATCTGCTCCCATATAAAATCCGTCAAAAGCCCTGTTTAACGTTATCAGAATCATGTTCTTTAACTCTTTTACAGAATCATCCGAATACTTAATCCTCTCATTATCCTCAATCTTATAGATAATCTCTTCTGGAATCTCTTCTTTGATCACTGTATATTCTTTAATAATCTCATCCAGATTGATCGTCTTTTGTTTTGTGATCTTTAAATAGATATTAAATACCATATTTCGGATTTTTTCTTCATCTCCGCTGATCGTTAATCCATAATACGACTTTCTTTCCAATGTAATTCCATAATATTCAAATAATGCTTCGACACTGTTTAAATCTTCCACCAGTGTATTCTTGCTCACTTCCATCTGATCTGCTAACTGTTCGATCGTTGTCTTGTCAGTTAAGATCAGCATCATTGCAATCACGACCGCACGCTCATCTCTGGAATATTCTTTCATGTCATTCGTATACAAAATGGAATCCAGTCCTACCTTCTCCAGAAATTCAAGACGGATTCCAAGTCTTGGTGTTCTCTCAATCTTGATTGGTAAATCTTTTGTTGAATATTCAATGGCGTCCAGATCATTTCGGATTGTTCTGGAACTGATGGAAAATTCCTCTGCCAGTTCTTTGGTTGTTGTATATTCTTCTCGTTTTTCCAAATATTTTAGTAATTCTATCTGCCTTGTTGTCAACATCTGCTTTTCACCTCATATCTTATTTTGGTGTTATTTTATCCTTATCACAAACGATATTCCAAAAAGGACAGATATTTTAAAGAAACAAAAATACCTATCCTCTTTTTCTATGAGCTATGCTACACCAATTTTCAATTCATTTCTATACCAAACTTTTTCCTTATATGTGGAAATCATTCGTGATTCTCCCATAAAATCAAAACCTCCGGCTTAACCTGTATGTGCTAAACTATCGATATCCATTTGGATAACTTCCTTTGATTTTATGTGGTTGGTGAACCATCATAATTATATCACTGGAGGTTTTTTACTGTAAGCTTAAGCAATGCTGACTCACCGGCCTAGCCTGTGCTGAACAGGCTTAAAGCCTAACAATAAAAAAATCCCACCTTACAACATTATCGAAATGCCATAAGATGGTATTTATCATTCTTAAGATTAATTATGCTTCTTTTGTCTGAGCATATTCGTTTAATCTTCCAAGCAGTTCATCTAAGTCCATTCCATGAACATAAGCTGCCTGTTCAATGCTTTCTCCCTGAGATGATGGGCATCCAACACATCCCATTCCAGATGCCATAAGGATTGCTGCGTAGTTTGGATCTAATGCGATCAGCTCTGCGATGATCATATCTTTTGAAATTGCCATTTCGTTTGTTCCTCCATAAAATTTAATAATATTTTCAGAAAATATGTTTTGCGATACATGTTTTCTAAAATAGTTCAAACTAACATTCATAGTATAATACATTCTGTTCAAAGTGTCAAAATAACTTTATAAATTTTCCACTTATTATTGTTAAAAATACAACAAAATTACTTGATATTCCTTCCTAAGTATATTAAAATAGAAATGGTCGAGCGGGGTTTACCCGCTACTAATGATTATACTATTTATATAAGGAGGATATAACTATGGCATATGTAATTTCAGACGCTTGTATTTCTTGTGGAGCTTGCGAAGGAACTTGCCCAGCAGGAGCTATCAGCGAAGGAGACGGACAGTACGTAATCGATGCAGATACATGCATGGAATGTGGAGCTTGCGCAGACGGATGTCCAGCAGGAGCTATCAGCCAGGAATAATTTCCAGGTACGTATATTGTTCAAGCAACAAAAAAGAGATGCATTTTTATGCATCTCTTTTTTGTTCCATATATTCTCTTACTTGTTTCGATGTTGGCAGAGATTCTATTGCCCCTTCTGTTGCAATAGATAAAGCTGCTGTATAATTCGCTATCGTCAGCACTTTTCCAATAGAATCATCCGTACAGATTCTTGTACAGAATGCCCCGATAAATGCATCTCCTGCGGCTCTTGGATCGACCATTTCTACATCTTCGATCGCTTTCTTATAGTAAAAACGTTCTGGTGTGTTCATGATCACACCCTTTTCGGCTAGTGTGATCAGTACTGTTGGTACTCCTCGTCCACGAATCACCGCAGATACGACTCTTGCTTCATCGAGATTAAATCTTGTCCATTCCCTCTTCCAATCACTATGGATCTTAATACCTGTCATTGATTTTGCTGCCTGCTCATTGACGATCAGGTATGTAACGCACTCCATAAGTTCTTTTGAAAGCTTCTTTGCCGGAATAGGATTCAATACTACATCAACTTCATGTTTATATGCATAGCCCGCAATTGCTTCATTGACTTCCATCGGTATCGCATTCTGAAGCACAACGAGATCATATTTGTCCATCTCATCTTCCAGATATGCGATCTCATCAACCGTTAATTGTGTTGTTGCCCCTGGTATAACGATCGATCTTTTCTTTACTTTCTGTCCTGGAACAGTCTCTAATAATACAATCGAAGATCCTGTTGGGAGCACATCATCATAAATGATCTGTTCCGTGTTCACTCCTGCTTCCTTACATACTTTAACCAGTTCTTCTCCATCCCTGTCTCTTCCGATCTTACCAATCAGCGTAACATCTGCCCCAAGGCGAGCCATCTGTACTGCCTGATTAGCCCCCTTGCCTCCGGGTGATTTCTTAATATCTTCACCCATCACTGTCTGTCCTTCTTCTGGGATCACAGATGTTTCTATGCCTTGATTCATCATAAGACTTCCGACTACCAGGATCTTTGGTCGTTTCTTCATATTCGAATTCCTCACTCTATCTATTCACTCCTCATCTGTTACAGATCAGAGCTGATAAATTTATTATAATATTGTCTGAATCCAAATACAATCTTTACTTATCTTTCTTTTCGTTTTCTTCTGAAAAATCTTCGTTTTTCTCTGGATGCTGCAATTTCTTCTCTTGCTTTTTGCTGATTTCTGATCATCTCATCCAGTTTCTGAAATCTTTTTTCTTCTTCAGCTTCTCTTAGCCGAAACTGATAATCCATTTCTTTTACTACTCTGTCTGAAACCTTAGAACTGATCTGATCTGCAATATGATCTTTCTGTTCCAGAATCGCCTGTCCCATGATCTTTACCAACACTTTTTGAAACTGCATCATTTTATCAGACGTATTCATCTGTTTTTCTTCCGGAAATGGAATGATATTTCCGGATAATTTCTGTTTGATCTCTTCGCTGTCTAATCCAGCATTTCTCATATCACGGATTTGTTCAAATGTATGTATTTCTTTGTCTCCGTAACAACGATATCCTTTTTCATTTCGAGGGATCGTTAAGGAAAATTCTTCTTCCCATGTTCTTAAATGATATGTTTCAAGGCCTAACTGCCTGGCTGCTTCTGATATCATACGTCTTTTTTCTTTCATATGTCCCTTCCTTTCCTCCCCTTCATTATAAGGTTTGAAAAGGACTTCAAACAAGAAAAACCGTCCTCTAAAAGATGACGGTTTCTGGCATTTTTCTCTTTATTTTTTACTTTTTAGATTCCAAGATCATCCATCGGACCGCTTTCTTCGGATTCATTTGCGATCTGATCTAAGCGCAGTGCAAGGGTTGTATACCTCCGTTGCTCATTGACATTCTGGATCATGGAAAATAACATATTTCTGTCTCCTACGATCGTTAAACAGTTTTTTGCTCTTGTGACTCCTGTATACAGAAGGTTTCTGTGGAATAATACTCTTGGTCCGCTTAAGATCGGCATCACAACCGCTGGGTATTCGCTTCCCTGTGATTTGTGGATCGTGACTGCATATGCAAGTTCTAATTCATCAAGACTTGCATACGGATACTGGACTTCCCTCGTCTCATCAAATAAGACTGTGATCTTCTCTGTGTAATCATTGATTTCTGTGATGATTCCCATATCACCATTGAATACTCCAACTCCCTTATCTACGGTGAATCCTTTGCTATTTCGCATTTCCCATTCAATCTGATAATTGTTCTTGATCTGCATGACTTTGTCACCTTCCCGGAATAATCCAAAGGCGATCTCTTTTTCTTTCTTCTCATCAGATGGTGGATTCAAATATTGCTGCATGACCTGATTGAGCCTCTCAACACCAAGTTCACCTTTTCGCATTGGTGTTAAGATCTGGATATCATATGGTTTCACATGGACATATCCTGGTAGTTTATCCCGTACTAAATATACTAAAACTCCCAGTACATCCTGAATATTATTTCTCTGTAAGAAGAAAAAATCTCGACTCTTATTATCTAATTCAACTGGTCTTCCCTGATGGATCAGATGGGCATTTCTTACGATATGGCTGCCTTCTTCCTGACGGAAGATCTGGTTTAATTCCACGACTTTAAACTGTCCTGATGCGATCATATCTTTTAAGACATTTCCAGCACCGATCGATGGCAACTGATTGGCATCTCCTACAATGACCAATCTTGTTCCAGGTACCATAGCTTGCAGGAGTGCATTCATCAGATATAGGTCTACCATGGACATCTCGTCAATAATGATCACATCCGTTTCCAATGGATTGCCCGCATTGCGTTCAAACATGGATGCATTTCCCTTTTTCATGTCACGTTCCCTGTCTGCTTCCCCATTGATCTCTAACATACGATGAATCGTCATTGCCTCATATCCTGTTGCCTCTGTCATACGCTTTGCTGCTCTTCCTGTTGGTGCTGCCAGACGGATATCCAGCCCTTCATGTTCAAAATACTGAATCATTCCATTGATCGTTGTCGTCTTACCAGTTCCCGGACCTCCAGTTAAGACAACGATACTATCCTGTGCCACTGCATGGATCGC
>UMJR01047234.1_pt1 | contig 45322 bp, 50 predicted proteins | sample 1966121 | NCBI WGS metagenome assembly UMJR01 (sample SAMEA4836155, study PRJEB28245) | human gut metagenome | biome: gut microbiome; material: fecal sample | place: Denmark | collected 2008
TTTAAAGGAAAAGAAGTAAAAATGCAAGTAATATAAAAGGTATTTTTGGGGACAGACTCAAAAAACACTTAAAAATAAAAAAATTACTTAACGCAGTAGACAACCAAAAAACAAACGAAATAGATGCAGGAACAACAGCAGACATAGCAAATGCTTATGAATTCAAAATAGAAACAGCAGAATAAAACAAGAAATAAAAACTAGAAAAATTTGCAGTTTTGAACTAAAAGGCAAAAAAGATTGGATAAAAAACCAAAAAAGTATTGCAATAAAAGGAAAAATAAGGTATAATAAAAAATAGCAAAAAGAGAGAAGAGTGGGAACAAATCCCACTCTTCAAAAGTTAATAAGGAAAAAAGCAATACATAAACCAAATCAAAAGATAGCACAAACACAAAACAATATCCAATAATTCAGAAAAAAGGAAAAAAACACAAAACAACATCCAATAATTCAAAAAAGAAAAATACAAAAAAACTACAAAACATTGTACATAACAGACAAAAAATAGATACACAGGGTTTATAGGTAAAACCAAAAAAACCTAAATAAAAAGAAAAGAGAAAGGTAAAAAAATGGCAAACATAGAACAAAAGGTAGAAAACCTACTAAAGCCAAAAATAGAAGAAATAGGCTATGAATTATATGATGTAGAATATGTAAAAGAAGGAAAAAACTATTTTCTACGAATATACATAGACAACGAAAAAGGAATAGATTTAAACGACTGCGAAAAAGTAAATGACGCAATAATGGAACCATTAGACAAAGCAGACTACATAAAAGAACAATACTTTTTAGAAGTATCATCACCAGGAGTAGAAAGAACACTAAGAAAAGACGAGCACCTAGAAAAAAATATAGGAAAAGAAATATATATAAAACTATTCCAAAAAGATAATGATGGAAAAAAAGAATATAAAGGAACACTAAAAAAATACACAGAAACAGAAATAATAATAGAAACCAAAGAAACAACAAAAAAAGAAACTAGCAAAAAAAATAAAAAAGAAACAAACAAAAACAACAACCCAAAAGAGCAAGAAAGCAATATAACAGAAATAACATTAGAAAGAAAAAACATAGCACAAATAAAAACAGTATATAACTGGGATTAAAAGAAAGGAATGGTATAAAAATGAAAGCTATTGATAACAAAGAATTAATCTTATCATTAGAAGAATTAGAAAAAGAGAAAGGAATAAAAAAATCTTATGTAATAGAAGCAATCGAAACAGCACTAGTAACGGCATATAAAAGAAACTTTGACTCATTAGAAAATGTAAAAGTAGACATAGACAAACAAACAGGAGCAACACATGTATATGCAATAAAAGACATAATGGAAGTCGCAAAAGACGAAGCAACAGAAATCAGCTTAGAAGACGCACACAAAATAAACAAATCATTACAACTAGGAGACCAAGTTGATGTAGAAATAGTACCAAAAGACTTTGGAAGAATAGCAGCACAAACAGCAAAACAAGTAATAATCCAAAAACTAAGAGAAGTAGAAAGAGACTTAATATTCAACGAATTTAATGACAGAAAAGGAGAAATAGTTTCAGGAATAATCCAAAAAGCAGACAAAAATATAGTAGTAATGGATTTAGGAAGACTAGAAGGAGTAATGCCAACAAAAGAGCAAGTACCAACAGAACATTACCATGTAAATGACAAAATAAAAGCATATGTAATGGATGTAGAAAGAGGTCAAAAAGGAGCACCACAAGTATTAGTATCAAGAAGTCATCCAGACTTTGTAAGAAAACTATTAGAACTAGAAATTCCAGAAATATATGAAGGAGTCATAGAAATAAAAAGTGTATCAAGAGATGCAGGAAACAGAAGCAAAGTAGCAGTATATTCACCAGACCCAAATATAGACCCAGTAGGATCATGTGTAGGACAAAAAGGAGTAAGAATCCAAAATGTAATAAACGAATTACACGGAGAAAAAATAGATGTAATAGAATGGAATCAAGACCCAAGTATTTATATAGCATCAGCATTATTACCAGCAAAAATAATGGCAGTAGATATAAAAGAAGAAGACAAATTTGCACAAGTAATAGTACCAGATGACCAATTATCATTAGCAATAGGAAAAGCAGGACAAAATGCAAGACTAGCAGCAAAACTAACAGGTTGGAAAATAGACATAAAATCAGAAAGTCAATTTAGAGAAATGTTACAAAAACAACAAGAAGAAAATGAAAAAACAGAAGAAAATCAAGAAATAGAAGAACAGACACAAAAAGAAAAAACAGAAGAAAATCAAGAAATAAAAGAACAATTACAAGAAGAAAAACAAGAGGAAAACAAAGAACAAATTGAAGAATAGAAATAATAAAACAATATATAAGCAAAAAACGAGCAATAGATAGAGATATATCAAAACACAAAAATCTAGTTCGTGATAAAATAGCAAAAAATAACATACAATAAAAGGGGGACAAATACATGAAAAATGTAAAACGTAATCCACAAAGAACATGTATGGGATGCAACCAAAAGAAAGACAAAAAAGATTTAATTAGAATTGTAAAAAATAAAGAAAGCGAAATAAAAATAGATAGAACCGGAAAGCAAGAAGGCAGAGGGGCATATATATGTGATAATATAGAATGTCTAGAAAAAGTAATAAAAAGCAAAAGACTAGAAAGAACATTAGACACAAAAATATCACAAGAAATTTATGAAAGTTTAAGAGGTGTAATACTTGATAAATAATAAAATATGGGGGCTAGTAGGTTTAGCTGCTAGAGCTAGAAAAATATGTTTCGGAGCAGACAGTGTAGAACAAGAAATGAAAAAGAAAAAAGTCAAATTAGTACTAATAGCACAAGACAGCTCAGAAAGAACAAAAACAAAATTCCAAAAATTATGCGAAGAAAACAAAACAGAATGTTTAATAATAGGAGATATAGAAACATTAAGTAAATCAATAGGAAAAGTAAACAAAGCAATAATTGGAATAGAAGAAGAAAATATAGCAAAACAAATACAAAAAATAAACTATGGGGGTGAAAGTATTGGGTAAGATAAAAATATATGAAATAGCAAAAAAACTAGACTTAGCCAGTAAAGAAATTGTAGAGATGGCTAGAAAATTAAATATAGAAGTAAAAAATCACATGAGTACAGTTTCAGAAGAAGAAGCACAAAAAATAGAAAATAAAATAAAAAACAAAAAAGAAAATAAAATTGAAGAAGCAAACACAAAAAAAACAAATGAAGACTCAAAAAAAGAAAAAAAGGCAAATAAAACAGAAACTAATAAAACTACTAAAAAAGAAGAAAAAGCACCAGTAATTATAAGAAGAGAAGTCTTAATAGAAGAAAAAGGAAAAGAAGAAGTAAAAAAACAAAACAAATCAAATAATGTAGGATTTGTAGAAAGAAAACAAAACAAAGACTTTAATATAGTGTATCGTAACAAACCAAATAAACCACTAACAGTAAGCGAATTATTTGGACTAAACAAAGAAGCAAAAAAAGAAGAAGAACCAAAAAAAGCAGAAACACAGCCAAAAGAGGTTGATAAAAAAACAGAAAAAGAAGAAACTAAAACAGAAGAAACGAAGAAAAACGAAGAAATAAAAACTGAAAACAAAGTGGAAAAACAAGTTAAAGAAATGCCAAAAGAAGAAAAAAACAAAGAAGAAAAAGAAAAAAATATAAAAGAACAAGGAGAAGTAAATCAACCTATGCAAAAAATGCAAACAAAACAAGTAGTCCAAGAAAATAAACAAGAAAGAAATCAAGGAAACTACCAAAATAGAAATAATTATAATAATAGAAATAACTTTAGAAATGGTCAAGAAAGAAACTATCAGGACAGAAACAACCAAGAAAGAAATAATAGAAACTGGCAAGACAGAAATAACAGAGAAAACGGATTCCGCGACAAACGTAACAATGGAAATAATATGAATAACAGCAGATTCAGAAATAATAATGGAAATAATGGAGATAATAGATTTAATAACAGAAATAACAACAACAATAATAATAGACCATACCAAAAACGCCCATTAGATGAAAAAGGTATAGAAAAAAATATAAAAAATATTATGTCTGCAGAAGTTGGAGAAAAAGAAAATGTCAGAGAATATAACAAAAATATAGACAAACAAAAAAATAACAATAAATTTGACGAAAACAGAACAAACAAAAAATCAAAAGGAAGAAGAAACAACCAAGAAAACGGATTTGACGAAGGAAAACTAAAAAGTTTAAAACAAACAAGCAAACTATCACACATGTTCAATGACCAAGAAGGTGGAATGTTAGACTACTATGACTTAACAACAGAACGTGGAAGAAAAGGCAAAAAGAAAGCAACAAAAGGAAACGAAGAACGCAACAAACAAAAAATCTTCAAATTAACAGACATAGAAATTCCAGAAAGTATAACAGTAAAAGACTTAGCAGCTGAAATGAAAAAAACAACAGCAGAAGTTATCAAAAAGTTATTAGGATACGGAATAATGGCAACAATAAACAATGAAATAGATTTCGACACTGCATTTTTAGTAGCAGGAGAATTTGGAATAACAGCTAAGAAAAAACAAACTGTAACAGAAGAAGACATATTATTTGACGACTCAGAAGACAAAGAAGAAGACTTAGAAGAAAGACCACCAGTTGTTGTTGTAATGGGACACGTAGACCATGGAAAAACATCTTTACTAGACACAATACGTAAAACAAATGTAATAGAAGGAGAAGCAGGAGGAATCACACAAGCAATTGGAGCATACATGGTAGAAATCAATGGAAGAAAAATAACATTTTTAGACACACCAGGACACGAAGCATTTACAGCAATGAGAGCCAGAGGAGCACAAATAACAGATATAGCAATACTAGTAGTAGCAGCAAACGACGGAATAATGCCACAAACAGTAGAAGCAATAAACCATGCAAAATCAGCAGGAATACCAATAATTGTAGCAATAAACAAAATAGACTTACCAGACGCAAATGTAGAAAGAGTAAAACAAGAACTAATGAACTATGAATTAGTTCCAGAAGAATGGGGAGGAGACACTATATGTGTACCAATCTCAGCAAAAAACAATATAAATATAGACCAATTATTAGAAATGGTATTATTAGAAGCAGATGTACTAGAACTAAAAGCAAATCCAAATAAACAATCAAAAGGAGTTGTAATAGAAGCAAGACTAGACAAATCAAAAGGAGCAATTGCAACAATGCTAGTACAAAGAGGAAAACTAGACGTAGGAGATACAATAGTTGTAGGAGCATCAATAGGAAGAATAAGAGTCATGACAAATGACAAAGGTAAAAAAGTAAAATCAGCAGGACCATCAACACCAGTTGAAATAATGGGACTAACAGAAGTACCAGAAGCAGGAGACACATTCTATGAAGTAAAAGACGAAAAAATGGCAAAACACTTAATAGAAAGAAGAAAACGCCAAGCAAGAGAAAAAGCAATCAACCAAGGAACAAAAGTAACACTAGACAACTTATTCAGCCAAATGGAAGAAGGAAAATTAAAAGTACTAAACCTAATAGTAAAAGCAGATGTACAAGGATCTGTAGAAGCAGTAAAACAATCAATGGAAAAACTAGCAAATGAAGAAGTAAAAGTAAAAGTAATCCATAGTGCAGCAGGAGCAGTAAACCAATCAGATGTCACACTAGCAAAAGTTTCAAATGCCATAATAATAGCATTTAATGTAAGACCAGACCACACAGCAAAAGAAATGGCAGAAAAAGAAGAAGTAGAAATAAAACAATACTCAGTAATATACCAAGCAATAGAAGATGTAGAAATGGCAATGAAAGGTATGCTTGAACCAAAATACGAAGAAAAAGTAATAGGTAATGTAGAAGTAAGACAAACATTCAGAATCTCAAATGTAGGAACAATAGCAGGAGGATATGTACTATCAGGAAAAGTAGAAAGAAATGCCGGAGTAAGAGTAATAAGAGACAATGTAGTAATACACCAAGGCAAACTAGCAACATTAAAAAGATTCAAAGATGATGTAAAAGAAGTAACAAAAGGATTTGAATGTGGAATTCAAATAGAAAACTACAATGACATAAAAGAAGGAGACATCATAGAAGTATATATCATGGAAGAAATAAAAAGATAATAACCCAAGGAAAGGAGACTAACAAGAAATGCCAAATAAAAATAATAACAACAGAATGGGACGAATAGGAGAAGAATATAAAAAAGAATTAAGCCAAATAATAGATAGAGAACTAAAAGACCCAAGTATAACAGGAATGATAAGTGTAACAAAAGTAAAAGTAACAAACGACCTAAAATACGCAAAAATATATATAAGTATACTAAACTCTAAGGACGAAAAAGCAACAATAGAAGGACTAAAAAAATCATCAGGATTTATAAGAACAGAATTAGCAAAAAGAGTTAATTTAAGAAACACACCAGAATTAATATTTGAAAAAGACGACTCAATAGAATATGGTGCAAAAATAGATTCTATTTTAAAAGACATAATGCCAAAGAGTTAGGTGTTTTTGAAGAAGGTGTTTTTGGGGACGGGGCAAAAAAACATCTACAAAGTCAGATGTTTTTTGACCCGTCCCCAAAAGCACCTATTAAATATAAGGAGGAAAACAATGACATTAGATATAATATTAGAAGAAATAAAAAAAGCAAACACAATAGTAATACTAACACATGAATCACCAGACGGAGATGCAATAGGAAGCTCACTAGCAATGGAAAAAGCATTAAGAGATATGGGAAAAGAACCAGATGTAATAATAAAAGAATATCCAAGAATATTCAATTTCTTACCAAATGCAAACAAAGTAAAAGAAGAAACAGATGTAGAAAAATATGATTTAGCAATCAGTTTAGACTGTGCAGATTTAAAAAGATTAGTTGGAAAAGAATATTTTGAAGAAGCCAAAAAAACAATAGTAATAGATCATCATGGTTCAAACACGATGTATGGAGACATAAACTTTGTAAACCCAGTAGCACCAGCATGTTGTGAAATTTTAATAGGAATGTTTACATATTTTAATATTGATATAAATATAGAGTTAGGTTCATGCATATTAACAGGAATAATAACAGACACAGGAGGATTCAAATACCAAGGAGTAACAGCAGAAACATTTGAATTTACAGCAGAATTATTACGCAAAGGAGTAAATGTATCAGAAATATATCAAAAAGCGCTAGAAACAAAAACAAAAGCAAATTTTGAGTTAATGCAAAAAACAATAAACAGAATAGAATTCTTAGAAAATGGAAAAGTAACATTTACATACATAACAAACCAAGACGAAAAAGAAGTAAATGCAGAACCAGGAGATCATGAAGGACTAGTAGAAGTAGGAAGAGATGTAGAAGGAGTAGAAGTTTCAGTATTTATAAGACAAAAAGATAATGAAGATAAATATAAAGTATCAATGCGTTCATCAAACTATGTAAATGTATCAGACATTTGTTATATTTTCGGAGGAGGAGGCCACCCAAAAGCAGCAGGATGCTTAATCCAAGGAAATATAGAACAAGTAAAAGAAAAAATAATAAAAGAAATAAGAAAAGTATTAAAATAATATAGAAAGGAACAAAAGTTAGTGGACGGCATTATAAATATATATAAACCTAAAGAATGGACTTCACACGACATAGTAGCAAAAATAAAAAGAATAACAGGAGAAAAAGTAGGACACACAGGAACATTAGACCCTTTAGCACAAGGGGTCTTACCTATTTTAATAGGAAAAGGAACACAATGTTCAAAATACTTAGTAAACCATGATAAAAAATATCGTGTTGAATTAAAATTAGGAAAAAGAACAGAAACACTAGATGCAGAAGGAAAGATAATAGAAGAAAAAGAAATACCACAAAATATGCTAGAACAATCAAATAAAAGCAACATAGAAAAAACACTAAAAACATTTGAAGGAGAAATAGAACAAAAACCACCAATATATTCGGCAATAAAAGTAAAAGGAAAAAAACTATATGAATATGCAAGAAAAGGACAAGAAGTAGAAATACCAACAAGAAAAATAACAATATATTCTATAGAATTAAAACAAATAAAAAAAGAAGAAAACATAATAATATTTGATGTTTACTGTAGCAAAGGAACATACATAAGAACACTATGTGAAGACATAGCAAAAAAATTAAATACTATAGGATATATGCAAAACTTATTACGAATACAAGTAGGAGAATTTAATATAAAAGACAGCATAACTTTAAGAATGGAAAACAAAACAGACTTAGAAAATATAGAAAAAAATATAATAACAATAGAAAAAATATTTAGTAAATATCCAAAAGTTAATATAGAACAATCAAAAATAAAATATTTTCTAAACGGAGTCAAAATAACACAAAACTTAGAAGACGGCATTTACAGAATATACACAAACAATAAATTTATAGGAACTGGAACAATAAAAGAAAAATTATTAAAAAGAGATATAATTATATAAAACACCTCATATATTTTAATGTGAGGTGTTTTTATGTATTGTATTCAAAAATATGACAAGCCTAATATATGTATAAGATGGCTAAAAATAATAAAATTAGAAGGAAACAAAATTTATATCCCATTAGAAAATTACGAAAAACAAAATAAACAAAAAAAGACAGAAGAAAAATTAGCAATAAAAACATCAAAAATATTTGAAAAACTAAACAGCAAAAAAATTGTATTAAGCAAAGAAATAAAAAAATACGAAAGATATACAAATATACTAAATACATATCAATTAGACATAATAAATGGAAAATGGTTATTTTCAATGCTAATTCCAGAAATTACCCAATACATAGAAATAAAAAAAGAATTAAAACCAGAAGAAACAACAATTCATATTCTAGTAAATGACTTTACAGAAATAGCAATTGAAAACATAAAAAAATTAGCAAAGAATCATAAACATATAGCAATAATAACTAAAAACATAAGCAAAATGAAAAATATAGAAGAACAAATATTAGAAGAAACAGGAGCAATAATAACAGTAATGAACAATAAAAAAAGAAGTCTAGCAAAAGCAAAAATAGTAATAAACATTGACTTTCCAACAGAACTATTAAAACAATACACACTTTATGAAGAAAGCATAATTATAGACTTAACACAAAACATAAAAATAGTAAAAAAAAGATTTAATGGAACAATCATAACAAACTATGAAATTTCATTAAAAAACAAACAAATATACAAAAAAGAAGATGAACTATTTTTCACAAGAGACCTATACGAAGCAGAATTTTATAAAAAACAACCATATAAATATGTAAGAGAGAAAATAAAAAAAGACGGAATACAAATAAAAAATTTATATACAAAAAATCAGAAATTATAAATTCCTTATTTTAACAAGCAATAATAAAATGATATATAAGTATGCATAATTATAAAAATTTCCTTAAACTCTTCCTTTTTTGCAAAAAATATACTATAATAGTAAAGAATTGGCAAAGGGGGAAAAGGTTAACCAAAAAAAGTACTAACCAGAAAAAAAGCCTTTAAGAAAGGATTGTGATAAAAAATGCCAAACGATAGAAACAACAAATACAGTAATAATGACAAAACAATAAAATATAGACCAGAAAGAAACAGACAAGCAGCAAGCACAAAAAGAAGCGGAAATAGAAACACAAGTAGCAGAAATAACACAAGAACAGGGCAAGCAACAAAAAGAATATCAACACAAAGAACTCCAACAGGAAAAAGACCAACAGCACAAAACAAAAAAACAAATAAAAACATGAAAAAGAAAGGAAAATTCTCAGAAAGACACCCAAAACTAATGATATTCATAAAACTAATTATAATACTAATACTACTATTATGTGTAATAGGAGCAGGAATAGTAGCAGCAATGTTTTTTGGAGTATTTGGAGACGATTTTGAAATAACCAAAGAAGACTTAGTAATAGGCTCAGCAAACTCAGTAGTATTAGACAGAAACGGAGCAGAAATAGCGAACCTAAGTAAAGAACAACAAAGAAAAATAATATCACTTGACGAAATGGCAGACTACTTGCCAAAAGCGTATGTAGCAATAGAAGACAAGAGATTTTATGACCATGACGGAGTAGACTGGAAAAGAACATTAGGAGCAATAGGAAACACAGTACTAAAAGGCGGATCAAGTTATGGAGGAAGTAGTATAACACAACAATTAGTAAAAAACATAACAGGAGACAAAGACAGCAGTGGAATAGCAGGAATCATGAGAAAAGTAAAAGAATGGACAAAAGCATATCAAGTAGAAAGAATGATATCAAAACAACAAATTCTAGAATTATACTTAAACATCTTATTTATAGGAGGTCAAGACATACATGGAGTAGAATTAGGAGCACAATACTATTTCAGCAAAAGTGCAAAAGACTTAGATTTAGCACAATGCGCATTTTTAGCAGGAATAAACAGTTCACCTAATAGCTATAACCCATTTGACGAAACAAAAGACCAAGAAAAAGTAAAAGAAACAATAAAGAAAAAAGTATTAACAGTACTAAAAGAAATGAAAGATCAAGGATATATTGAAAACGAAGAAGACTACAACAATGCAGTAGCAGAAGCAGAAGCTGGGCTAGTATTCACAAAAGGAAACGTAGAAAACACAACAGACTACTCATATCACACAGATGCAGCACTAAAACAAATAATAAATCAAGTAATGAAAGAAAAAAATGTAACAAGAGAATTTGCAGAAAAATATGTATATAGTAGTGGATTAGTAATATACACAACAGAAGACCCAGGAATACAATCAACAGTTGAACAAGAATTTAGCAAATCAAAATACATATTAAAAGGAAGAGAAAAAGACAAAACAACAGGACAACTAAAAAATGAACATTCACAAGCAGGAATGGCAATAATAGATTACAAAACAGGAGAAGTATTAGCAGTAGGCGGAAACTTAGGAGAACAACAAACAGCATCAGGATGGAACAGAGCAACACAAATGGTAAAACAAACAGGATCATCAATAAAACCAATAGCAGATGTAGCACCAGCATTACAAGAAAAAGTAATTACACCAGCAACAGTATATAATGATTCAAAAACAGACTTTAACGGATACTCACCAAAAAATGATGGAGACAGATACAGAGGATTTATAAACATAAGACAATTTATAGCAACATCACAAAACGTTCCAGCAGTAAAAATAATGAAAGAACTAACACCTAAAAAATCATTAGAATATTTGAAAAAAATGGGAATATCATCATTAGATGACAAAAATGATAATGAATTACCATTAGCAATAGGAGGATTAACACATGGAGTAAGCCCATTAGAAATGGCAGCAGCTTATGGAACAATAGCAAATGACGGAGTATATATAACACCAACATTCTACACAAAAGTAACAGACTCAAGTGGAAATGTAGTGTTAACACCAAAACAAGAACAAACAAGAGTATTTTCAGAACAAGTAGCATATTTAACAAGATCAATAACAGAAGAACCAGTAAAAAGTGGAGGAACAGCAACATATTGTAACATTACAGGAATAGAAACTTGTGCTAAAACAGGAACAACAGATGGATCTAAAGATAGATGGTTATGTGGAATGACACCATATTACTCAGCAGCAGTTTGGTTTGGATATGACAGTCCAGAAGAAGTAGTATACAATGGAACAAACCCAGCAGGACAAATATGGTCATCAGTAATGAAAAGCATACACAAAAATCTAAAAAATGCAAACTTCAACACACCATCAGGAATAACACAAGCAACAGTATGCAGAAAAACAGGATGTTTAGCAACATCCGGATGTACAGACACATATACAGAACAATTTGCACAAGACAATCTACCAGAAAAATGCGAAGGACACGGAGTACAAAAAATATGTACAGAATCAGGAAAATTAGCAACACAATACTGTCCACAAACAAGAAATAGTTCTTATGGAGGAACAGTACCAAAAGAAACACTAAACTTATGGAACACAAATGGAGCCTCAAAAACAGCAGGAGGAAAAATAACAGAAACCTGTACAATACACACAAAACCAGCAGAACAACCAAAAGAAGTAGAAAAACCAAAAGATAATACAACAAACACAGCTAATAATGGTAACAAGACAAACACTAACACAAATACAAATTCAACAAGTACAAATTCAACAAATACAAAAAAAGATGATAAAACAAATAGCGGAACAAAAACTGATGGAACAAGCAGTACAACAACAAATACGCCATCAACAGATACAACAAAAACAGACACCAATAAAAAGCACCAATAAAAAATAGACAAAAATAGGAGGAATTTACATGGATATTTATTTTACAAACACGTTAACAAAACAAAAAGAAAAATTTAAACCAATTCGAAAAGATGAGGTACGCATATATTCATGTGGACCAACAGTATATAAAGACGCAACAATTGGAAATATGAGAACAAACATATTCCAAGATGTATTAAGAAGAGTATTAAGATACAATGGATACAAAATAAGACACGCAATGAATATAACAGACGTAGGACACCTAGTATCAGACGGAGACGACGGAGAAGACAAAATGATAAAATCTGCAAGAGAGGAACACAAAACTCCTCTCGAAATAGCAGAATATTATACAAACTTGTTCTTTAATGACCTAAAAGAATTAAATATAGAAACACCAGAAATTGTATGTAAAGCAACAGACCATATTCCAGAAATGTTAGAATATGTAGAATTACTAGTAAAAAAAGGATATGCCTATGAAACATCAACAGCAATTTATTTTGACATATCAAAACTAGACAAATATCCAATACTATCAAGCATAAACTTAGAAGATCAAAAAGCAGGAGCAAGAGTAGAAATAGATGAAGAAAAAAGAAATCCTTATGATTTTGCATTATGGATAAAAGCACCAGAAAACCATTTGATGAAATGGAATAGCTCATGGGGACCAAGTTATCCAGGATGGCATATAGAATGTTCAGCAATGTCATTAAAATATCTAGGAGAACAATTTGACATACATACAGGAGGAATAGACTTAATACCAACACACCACGAAAATGAAATAGCACAAAGCAAAGGAAGAACAGGAAAAATACCAGCAAACTATTGGCTACATGGAGAATATTTACTAATAAATGGCGGAAAAATGTCAAAAAGTTTAGGAAACGTATATTTACTAAAAGACATAAAAGAAAAAGGATATGACCCACTTGTATATAAACTATTTTGCTACTCATGCCACTACAGAAACAAACTAAATTTTACATGGGAAGGAATAGAAGCAACATCAAAATCATTAGAAAGATTAAGAAATGCATATCAAACACATTTACAAGGAAATGACGAGCTAAAAGACGCAGACATTAGAAAAATATCTGATATAGAAGAAAAATTTCACAAAGCAATAAATGATGACATGAATATGCCATTAGCAATGAGTTTTGTATGGGAAGCAGCAAGATTTGAAAAGAAAAATCCTAAAGTAGCAGAATTATTACAAAAATTTGACACAGTTTTAGGAATAGAAATAAACAAAATACAAGAAAGTAAAAATGAAGAAATACCAGAAGAAATCACAAACTTATTAGAACAAAGAAAAATAGCAAGAGAACAAAAAGAATGGTCAAAATCTGATGAAATAAGAGATTTAATAAAAGAAAAAGGATATATTGTAAAGGACACAAAAAATGGCCAAGAACTAGAAAAAAAATAAAATTATGTATAAACACTAATAAAAGATAAAATAAAAAAAGAAAGGGTTGATATATATATGGCAGTATTATTACCAGGAGGAGCAGGATATATAGGAAGTCATACAGCAGTAGAACTATTAAATTCAGGAAAGGAAATAGTAATAATAGACAATTTCTCAAACAGTAAAGCAGAAGTATTAGAAAAAATAAAAAAAATAACAGGAAAAGACTTCAAATTTTATGAAATGGATTACCGCGATAAAGAAAAACTAGAAAAAGTATTTACAGAAAATAACATAGAAGCAGTATTAAACTTTGCAGGATATAAAGCAGTAGGAGAATCAGTACAAAAACCAATAGAATACTATGACAACAACATAAATGGAGCACTTGCACTTTTAGAAGTAATGAAAAAACACAATGTAAAAAAATTCATATTTAGTTCATCTGCTACAGTATATGGAGACCCAGAAGTAATTCCAATCACAGAAGAATGTAAAACAGGAGGAACAACAAATCCTTATGGAACAACAAAACTATTTATAGAACAAATATTAAAAGATACTTATGCATCTGACAATACATGGGATATTTGCATATTAAGATATTTTAACCCAGTAGGAGCACATGAAAGTGGACTAATAGGAGAAGAACCACAAGGAATACCAAACAACTTAATGCCTTATGTAGTTAGAGTTGCAGCAGGAATATTACCACAATTATCAGTATTTGGAAATGACTATAACACACCAGATGGCACAGGAGTTAGAGATTATATCCATGTTGTAGACTTAGCAAAAGGACATGTTTTAGCATTAAATAAACTAGAAAAAGAAAATAAAGGACTATTTATTTATAACTTAGGAACAGGAACAGGATACAGTGTATTAGACATGGTAAAAGCATTTGAAAAAGCAACAGGAAAAGAAGTACCATATAAAATAGCACCACGTAGAAGTGGAGACATAGCAACATGTTATGCAAATCCTAAAAAAGCCAAAGAAGAATTGGGATGGGAAGCCACAAAAACATTAGAAGATATGTGTAGAGACTCTTGGAATTATATAAATTCTTAAAATATAAAATTAAAGGAACGCTTAAGAAAAAAATTAAAGTATTAATAAGTCTAGCGTTCCAATTTATTTACTTAAATGAAAGGAAAGAAAAAATGTTAGATATAAAAAAAGAAATATCAGAACAAATAGCCAAAACTATAGAAAATGTAGAATCAAAAGAAATATATACATATATAGAAGTACCAAAAGACACAAAAAATGGAGATTATGCATTTCCATGCTTCAGACTAGCAAAAACACTAAGAAAATCACCACCAGAAATAGCAAATCAGATAAAAGAAAAGCTAGAAGAAAATGGAATATCAAAATCAGAAATAATAAAAAAAGTAGAAATAGCCGGAGGATACTTGAATTTTTATATTTCTTCAAAAATATTTACAAAAGAAGTTTTAGAACAAATATCAAATAATGAAAAATTTGGCATAGAACCAGAAGATGACAAAAACAAAGAAAAAAATATAGTAATAGACTATTCAGCACCAAACATAGCAAAACCATTTCATATAGGACATTTACGTTCAACAGTAATAGGAGCAGCACTATATAACATATATAAATATCTAGGATATAATGTAACAGGAATAAACCATTTAGGAGACTATGGAACACAATTTGGAAAACTAATAGAAGGATATAAAAGATGGGGAAAAGAATATGATATAGATTCAGACCCAATAAACGAATTAACAAAGATTTATATTAGAATAAATACGGCATGCAAAGAAGATAAACAAATATTACAAGCATGCAGAGATAATTTTAAAAAACTTGAAGATGGAGATTCATATTGCGTAGAAATCTGGAAAAAGTTTAGAGAATTAAGTTTAAAAGAATTTCAACGTGTTTATAACTTATTAGGAAGCACATTTGACTCTTGGAATGGAGAAGCATTTTATTCAGACAAAATGCAAGAAGTAATAGAAATATTAGAAAAAAGTGGAAAATTAAAAGAATCTCAAGGAGCAAAAATTGTAGAATTAGAAGAACAAGGAATAAATACACCATGTATAATAGTAAAATCAAATGGTTCAAGCACGTATGCAACAAGAGATTTAGCAGCAATCTTATATCGTGCAAGAAACTATAACTTTGACAAAGCACTATATGTAACATCTTATGAACAAGTATTACACTTTAAACAAGTTTTTGCAACAGCAAAATATCTAGGATTGGATGAAAAATATATAAAAGGATTAGAACACGTTTCATTTGGAATGGTATTATTACCAACAGGAAAAATGTCAACAAGAGAAGGAAATATAGTAAAATTAGAAGAACTTTTAAATGAAGCAATAGAACGTGCCAAAGAAATTATAGAACAAAAAAATCCAGAACTAGAAAACAAAGAAGAAGTAGCAAAAAAAGTTGGGATAGGAGCAATCATATTCAATGACTTATCAAATAGCCGTGTAAAAGACGAAGTATTTGACTGGAACAACATTCTTAACTTTCAAGGAGAAACAGGACCATATATCCAATATACTTATGTACGAACAAAAAGTGTATTAGAAAAAGCAGGAATAAAAATAGATAATATTTCATTTAATATGCTTAATTTTGATAGTTTAGAAGATACATATTCTCAAAACATAATAAAATTACTATATGATTTTCATAATATACTTATACAAGTTACAGAAAAAAATGAACCATCAATATTATCACGTTATTTAATAGAATTAGCAAAAGCATATAGTGTATTCTATAATGAAAACCGTATAATGGTAGAAGATGTAAATATAAAAAATAGTCGTATTTACCTAACTTTTGCTGTTGGAAAAGTTTTAAAAATAGGTGCCAACTTGCTTGGAATAGAAATGCCTGAAAAAATGTAATAAAAAGAAGTGATAAAATCACTTCTTTTTATTATAAATTTTTTCTTACTCCTCATAGTGTCCCTTACATTGAACTACTTGAATCATATCGTTTTCTACTTTATAAACAATTCTATTTTTTTCATCAATTCTTCGACTCCAATATCCACTAAATTGATTTTTTAATGGTTCAGGTTTACCAATACCAGAAAAATTATTTCTTTTAATATCATTTAATAACTGATTAATTTTTTTAATGTTTTTTTGTCTTGATTTTGCCAATAACAATAATCTTCCCACGCAGTTTCTGTAAATAGTATATTATTACTCATCAGCCATCGCCTCTAATTCATCTAATGATTTTTTTACGACTTTCCCAGATTCCAATTCTTTAATTGAATTTTTTATAGCTTTTGTATTACTATCAGAATAAAAAGGATCTATAGAAACTTCAAAAGGAATTCTTTTTTCTCTACTCATTTTTCTAGCAAATATATTAAAAGCGGTACTCATTGTCATACCTAATTCTTTACATGTTTTTTCCATTTCTTTTTTTACTTCTTCGTCCATACGAACATTAACTAAAGTTTGAGACATATTAATCACCTCTTTCTATTTTTATTATATTACAAAGTAAAGACAATGTCAATACAAAATATACATACTATCAAAAAATGACATATTAAATATGCCATTTTTAGTAGTATGTATAAAATTTAAAAAATTATTCCTTTTTCTTATCTGTAACAATATCTTTCATAGCACCTAAGCTAGCCAAAGTATTTGTAGCCTCAAAAGGAATAAACACTTTATTAGCCTCACCCTTAGCAACTTCTTCTAGTGCTTCTAAAGATTTTAATTGAACCAATTTTTCATCAGGATCTGATTTCTTAATAGCCTCATAAACCACTTGAATTTCCTTAGCCTTAGCCTCTGCAACTTCTCTAATAGCCTGAGCCTCACCAGCAGCTCTACGAATTTGAGCTTCTTTATCAGCCTCGGCCTCTAAAATAGCAGCCTGTTTTTTACCTTCTGCAATAGTAATAGCTGACTGTCTTTGAGCTTCAGACTCAAGAATTAAAGCACGTTTATTACGTTCAGCATTCATTTCTTTTTCCATTGCATCTCTGATATCAGCAGGTGGAGTAATATCTTTAATCTCAACTCTATCAACTTTACAACCCCATCTGTCAGTAGCTTCATCAAGAACAACTCTTAATTGAGTATTAATACCATCACGAGAACTAAATGTTTCATCTAAATCCATTTTACCAATAATATCACGAATTGTAGTAATAGCTAAATATTCAATACCCTTTTTCAAATTTTGAATTTCATAAACAGCCTTTGCTGGATCTGTTATTTGATAAAATACAACAGTATCAATAGTGATAGTAACATTATCTTTAGTAATAACACCTTGAGGTGGAACATCCATAGTTTGTTGTTTAAGACTAACAACACTTCTTACATGATCAAAGAAAGGAATTATAATAGTTAAACCTGCATCAGCAACTTTATAAAATCTACCTAACCTTTCAATAACATACACCTCAGCTTGTTTTACGATTTTAATAGAACTACAAGCAATAAAAATAATAAAAGCAAGTAATATTAAAAAAATCCACATAAAAAAACCTCCTTTTTAGAAAGAAAACTTTCTAAATATATATTAAAATATTAAAAACTAATTAATAAACGTTTACAGGTACCAATCTTACAATTAATTTAACACCATCAATTTTTACAATCTCAACTTCGGTATCTTTAGAAATAATATCATTTGATTCGCTTTGAGCAGACCAAATTTCGCCACCAATTTTAACTTGACCTGTAGATTTTAAATTATCTATATCTTGAATAACAATTGCTTTTTTACCAATTAATGAATTTACATTTGTTACAATATTTTCATTATTTAAAAATTTTTTTGCAAAGGGCTTTGTTGCTAAAATTAAAATAACAGATGAAATTAAAAACACTATACATTGAATTATAATATTAGTAGTAAAAAAACTTACAACCATTGCAATTAAGCTAGCAACTCCAAACCAAAAAAGTAAAAATCCAACAGTTATAATTTCACCTATAAAAAAAGCACCTGAAGCTATTAACCAATATTGCCACATATATATCCCTCCTAAAATGCAACCTATAATACCATTATACAATAAAAAACAATAAAAAGCAATGAAATGTAATGAATTTGTAATTAAAATGTAATAAAAAAATAATATAAAAATAATAAAAAACATTTTACAAAATACGATATAAATGATAAAATTATTATGCAATAAGCAAAAGATAAAATAAGAACAAGGAAAGGAATGTAATAAAAATGGAAGATATTGATTTAAAAGAACTATTTATGATTTTTTGGAATAAAAAAATACAAATCATATTATTTATAATTTTATTTGCAATAATAGGTGGAATATATACAATAGGGTTTATAAAACCAATGTATACAGCATCAACAACATTAGTATTAGCAACATCAAGTGGAGAAAATACACAAGATGCAACAAATTCAATAACAACAACAGATGTAACACTAAACTCAAAATTAGTATCAACATATAGCGAATTAGTAAAAAGCAAAAAAGTATTAAGGAAAGTAATATCAAATTTAAACATTGATGTAAAAGAAGAAAGCTTAAGAAAAAATATAACAGTAAGTTCTGTAAAAGACACAGAACTAATAGAAATAACAGTATCAAATGAAGAACCAATATATGCCACACAAATAGCAAATGAAATAGCAAATGTATTTTCAGAAGAAGTAAACGACATATATAATATAAACAATATACATGTAGTAGACACAGCAGAAATACCAAAAGAGCCATCAAACGTAAATGTAAGTAAAAATGTAATACTATTTGCATTTGTAGGACTAGTTATAGCAATAATATATGCATTAATAGCAAATATGTTAGACACAACTGTAAAAAGTGCAGAAGAAATAGAAAAAAATTATGGAATACCAGTAATAGCAGCAATTCCACTAATAGACAATTTCGAAAATGAAAAAGGAGGTAGAAAATAATGAGAAAAGAAGTAATAGCACATAAAGATCCAAAATCTCCAATTTCAGAAGTATTTAGAACATTAAGAACAAATATACAATTTATGAATGCAAACAAAAAAATGAAAACAATATTAGTAACATCAACATTTCCAGGAGAAGGAAAAAGTTGGGTAGCTTCTAACTTAGCAGTCACATTTGCACAAGCAGGAAAAAAAGTAGTTTTAATAGATGCAGACATGAGAAAAGGAAGACAATATGTAATATTTGGAATATCACCAACACCAGGGTTATCAAACTTATTATCAGGAATAGAAGAAAAAGAAAATACCATAACAAACACAATGGCAGACTACATTCAAGAAACAGAAGTAGAAAACTTATATGTGTTATCAGCAGGAAATATACCACCAAACCCATCAGAATTACTAGTATCAACACAAATGATAAACTTATTAGAAGAATTAAAAAAAGTATGTGATATAATAATAATTGATGGAACACCATCTGAACTAGTAACAGACTCTATAATATTATCAAGAATAGTAGACTCAACAGTAATAGTTACAGCATATAAAATAACAAAAAGAGAAGCACTAGAAAGAGTAATAAAAAATATACAAAACGTAGGAGGAAACCTAGCAGGAGTAGTATTAAACAGAATACCAGTATCAAATAAAAAATACGAAGAAAAATATTATTATTATGGACATGAAAATATAGGAAAAGATACCCAAAAGACAAAAAATAAACATCTAGATTTACCAAATCAAGAAGAAATAAATAAACAAAAAATAATGGAAGTATTAAATGTAGAAGAACAACAAAATAATATAACAGAAGAAACACAAAAAAATAATCAAGGAATACAAACTGAAGAAAACATAAATAATATAAATCAAGAAATACCACAACAAGAAATACAGCAAGATGCACAACAAGAGCAAAATCAACTAGAAAACAATGAAGAAAAAATAATATATTTAGAAAAAACAAATAATATATTAAACCAAATAAAAGACTATTTAAGTAATGAAAAGAAAGACTTAAATTAAAAGGAGTAATAGTTTAAAATAATATAAATTGTTTTCAAATTAATGTGTGCCTTTAGGAAGGAATGAAATTTACAATGATAGACTTTCATACACATATACTGCCAAATATAGACGATGGTTCCAAAAGTATAGAAGAAACTTTTAATTTAATAAAAGAAGCAGAAAAAGCAGGATTTAAAAAGATTATATCAACATCACATTATTTAGAAAAATATTATGAAGTAGATGTAATAGAAAGAAAAGCCTGGATAGACACATTAAACAAAACAATAAAAGAAGGAAACGAAAAAATAAAACTATATTTAGGAAATGAAATCTACTTCTCAGACAATATAATAAGCCTATTAGAAGAAGGAAAAGCAACAACAATAAATAACACAAGCTATTTACTATTCGAACTACCACTAAATGCAAAACCATTTAACATATATAACATAATTTATGAACTATTAGAATATAAATTAATACCAGTATTAGCACACCCAGAAAGATACACATTTGTACAAAGTGAACCAGAATTAGTATATGATTTAATACAAAAAGGAGTATTAATGCAATGCAATTATGGAAGTATAATAGGACAATATGGAAAAAAAGCACAAATAATAGTAAAAAAACTTTACGAAAATAATATGGTACATTTTTTAGGAACAGATGTGCACAAGCAAAACACAATTTATGAAAGAATCCCAGAAATATTACCACAAATATCTGAAATAATAGGAGAAGAAAAACTAGAAGAAATAACAACTCTAAATGCACAGAAAGTATTAGAAAACAAAAGAATAGATATAGACGAACCAAAACAAATAAAATTATCATTAAAAGAAAAAATAATATTAAAATAAAATGAGCAGACAATAATAAATCAGTACATATTAAGAAAAAATAAAGCTGGAGCAAATTAATTATAAAAGATTTGCCCCAGCTTTAAAAACATTTTTTGTAAATATAGACTTTTTACAAAAAAAATGATATATTATAAAAATAAAAGGAGGGCAAAAATTGGAAACAGAACAAAAAAATAAAGAAAAAAAACTCAATATAGAACAAAGTCAAATAAAATACAATGAGCCAATGAAAAAGCATACAACATTTAAAGTAGGAGGAAATGCAGACATATTTATAACAATAAAAAAAGAAGAAGAACTAAAAGAAGTATGCAAATTTGCCAAAGAAACAAAAACACCAATAATCATAATAGGAAATGGAAGTAACATATTAGTTACAGACAAAGGAATAAGAGGAATAGTAGCCAAAATAGACATTAAAAAAACAGAAATAAAAGAAGAAAAAGATATAATAGTAACATTAGGAGCAGGAAATAAAGTAGCAGAAACAGCGTATAAATTACAAAAAGAAGGAATAACAGGATTTGAAGAATTAGCAGGAATACCAGGAACCATAGGAGGAGCAATAAGAATGAATGCGGGAGCTTATGGAAAAGAAATGAAAGACATAGTAATAGACGCAAAAATATTAAATGAAGAAGGAAAAATAGAAACACTAAAAAATGAAGAATTAAAATTCGAATACAGAAATAGTATAATTTCACAAAAGAACATAATAGTATTAGAAACAAGGCTAAAACTAAAAAAAGGAGAAAGCCAAGAAATAAAAAGCAAAATGGATGAATATGCAAAATCAAGAAAAGAAAAACAACCAATAGAATATCCAAGTGCAGGAAGCACATTTAAAAGAGGAAAAGACTTTATAACAGCAAAATTAATAGATGAAGCAGGGCTAAAAGGATATCAAATAGGAGGAGCACAAATTTCAGAAAAACATGCAGGCTTTATAATAAATAAAGGAGATGCAACAGCAACAGATATACTAAACTTAATAGAATATGTAAAAAAAGAAATACACAAAAAATTTGATAAAAATATAGAATTAGAAGTACAAGTAATAGGAGAAAAATAAAACAAAATTTACAATTATTAAACAGGATATAGATATAGGAAGGAACGAGGAAAAGTGAAAGGATTTTTTAGATGGTTTAAAAACAGCTCTAAAATGAAAAGATGGATGTTTATAATAGTAATAGGAATTTTACTAGCATGCTATGGAATAGCAGAAATATTAGTATTAAAAGAAATATCATTCAAAGAAGTAGGAAAAATAATAGTAATATTTATAGTAGGATTTTTAGCTATAATTACAGGGCTAGTAGGACTTAACAAAAGAACACTAGAAGTATTAGTAGAATCAACAGATGACAGAATGGAAAATAAAAAAAATGTAAACGTAAAATCCTTAATATTTAATAAAACAATATACAATCAAGGACCCAATATAGTAGTAATAGGTGGAGGAACAGGACTAAACACAGTACTTACAGGATTAAAAAAATACACAAACAACTTAACAGCAATAGTAACAGTATCAAGTTATGGAGAACAAGTAACTGATTCAAGAAGAGAGCTAGGAACAATGCCATTAGATGACATAAAAGACAGTATGATAGCATTAGCAAACGAAGAAAAACAAATGTCAGACTTATTAAATTACAACTTTAGATATGGAAAATTAAGAGGTTTATCATTTTCAGACATATATTTTTTAGCAATGAAAGAAGTAAACCAAGATTTTGCAAAATCAGTAATAAACAGCAATGAAATATTAAATATTGTAGGAAAAGTAATACCAGTAACATTAGACGAAATGAACATAACAGCAGAACTAGCAAATGGATATGTAGTAACAGAAAAATCAAGAATTCCAGAAATTGTATATGAAAAAATAACAAAAATAAATCGTATATACTTAAATCCATCAAACTGTAGACCAGCACCAGGAGTAATAGAAGCAATAAAAAATGCAGATTGTATAATAGTAGGACCAGGAAGTCTATATACAAATGTTATACCAAACTTATTAGTAAACGGAGTGGCAAAAGCAATAAAAGAATCAAGTGCAATAAAAGTATATATAAGTAATATAATGACAGAACCAGGCCAAACAGATAATTACAGTGTATCAGACCATCTAAATGCCATAATAGAACACTGTGGAAAAGGAATAGTGGACTATTGTATATATGACACAGGAGAAATAATTCCAGAAATGATAAAAAAATATAATATGGAAGGTCAAGAAATAGTAGAACAAAACATAGACAAAGTCAAAGGAATAACATTTTTACAAAGAAATTTAGCAATGATTACAGATGGATATATAAGACATGATCCAACATTAGTAGCATCATCAATAATAGAACTTATATGTGATGACTTAAAATATCAAGACAAACAAAATGACCCTCAATACATGATGTTAAACAATAAGCTAAGGGAAGACAAACGTATACACAAGATACAAGAACAAATGAAAAGAAAAGAGAAAAAACAAAGCAAACATCCAGAACGAAAGAACAAACATCAAAAAGGAAAAAGCAAATTTGCAAACAAATATAGCGAAAGAATAAATTCAATAAGAACATCAGACGAAAAAAGAAAAATAGAAAGAAAAAAATTAGAAAAAAACAAACAACAGGTAAAAAATAAACAAGAAAAAACATCACAAGAAATAAGAAGAGAAATGAGAGAAACATTAGAAAAAAGCAAAATACATAATGAAAAAAACAAAAGTAAACATTAATATAAAAAATCAATAGAAAATTAAATATTTTCAAAGAAAGGATTGAATAAAAATGAAATACACTAATGAAGATATAATTTTAGAAAACGGAATACAAAAAGAATGGATCATAACAAATGGAATAGGAGGATTTGCAAGTTCAACAATAATAGGAGCAAACACCAGAAAGTATCATGGACTACTAATAGCACCATTAACACCACCAGCAAGAAGATACTTGATATTATCAAAAGTAGATGAAAGCATAGAAATTGGAGGAAAACAATACAATTTATACACAAATATAGGAAAAAACTACATAACAAAAGGATATGAATATCAAACAAGTTTTGAAAAAGAAGAAATACCAACACTAAAATATAAAATATCAGATGTAGAAATAACAAAACAAATATGCATGAAATATGGAGAAAACACAGTAGGAATATTATATAAAATAAAAAATGGAAAACAACCAACTAAACTAACATTAGCACCATTAATGAATTTTAGAGACTTCCATTCCATGAGCACAAACCATGAATTTAAGATAAGACAAGAAAATAAAGGAACAAAACTAAAAGTAATAATAGACAATATGATACAAAATCCAATATATATAAAAGTATCAGAAGGAATATATATACCACATAATAATGACATCTTTAGAAACATGTTTTATATAGAAGAACAAAAAAGAGGATTTTACCCAGAAGAAAATCATGCAGTAGTAGGAAGATATGAAATAGAAATAAAACCAAATGAAGAAAAAGAAATTTCATTTGTATGTTCATTAGAAGAAAACATAGACGAATTAGATGTAAAAAAGTTAATTATAAAAGAAAAACAAAGAATATCAAAAATTTTAGAAAAAACAGAAATAGATTTTTCAGAAAAACAAGACAAAACAGAAGACGAAGAAAAAAGACAAGAACTAATAAAAAACTTAGTAATATCAGCAGACACATTTATAGCATATAGATCATCATTCAGACTACACACAATAATAGCAGGATACCCATGGTTCTTAGACTGGGGAAGAGATAGTTTAATATCATTTGAAGGCTTACTACTAAAAAACAAAAGATATGATATAGCAAAAGAAGTATTAAAAACAATGATGAGAGACATAAAATATGGACTAGTACCAAATGGATACTCAGGATTTGACAATAGACCATTATATAACAGTGTAGACGCATCATTATTACTATTTGAACAAATACAAAAATATTTAGAATATACGAAAGACCAAGAATTTATAAAAGAAATATTTGAAAAATTAGAAATAATTATAGAAAATTATAAAAAAGGAATAGACATAGACAATAACAATATATATTTAGACACAGACCATTTAATAGTATCAGGAACAGAAAACACACAAAACACATGGATGGATGCAAAGGTAGATGGAGTAGCAGTCACACCACGTAATGGAAAAGCAGTAGAAATAAACAGTATGTGGTATAATAGCTTAAAAATAATGGAAAACATTTGCAAAGAATTGCGGAGAAAACAAAAAAGCAAAAAAATATGCAGAACAAGCAAAACTAACAAAAAATTCTTTTGAAGACAAATTCTATAATGGACGTAGAAAATGTTTATATGATGTGTTAGGAGACAGCAAAATACGACCAAATCAGCTATTTGCACTAAGTTTAACATATCCAATAATTGATCCAAACTCAGAAATTGCAAAAAATATAATACAAACAGCAGAAAAAAAATTATTAACACCTTATGGATTACAAAGTCTAGCAAAAGGAGAAGAAGGATATGTACCAATATATCAAGGAAATCCACATGATAGAGACATGACATATCATCAGGGAATAACATGGACATGGCTACTAGGACTATACTATAATAGTTTAGAAAATATGTTAAAATATGCAAAAACTAAAAAAAGAAAAACAGAATTAGAAACAAAAATAACAGAATTTAAACAAGAAACAACAAAAACTTTTGAAAAAGAAATATCAAATAGAGGTTGTGTAGGAAGTATAGCAGAAATATATGACTCAACAAAACCATATGCACCAAAAGGAGCTTTTTCACAAGCATGGAGCGTAGCAGAAATTTTAAGAATAATAATTTAGAAATAAACACACTAAGGAGGGAGCTAGAAATTTAGCGTAAAAATGCGAATATTAGGAATAGACCCAGGTTTTGCAATAACCGGATACAGTATAATAGACTATATAGGAAACAAATTTTATTTAAGAACATCAGGAGCAATACTAACAGAAGCAAAAACATCATTTCCATTAAGACTAGAAAAAATAAACAAAGAACTAGCAGAAATAATAGAAAATTATAATCCAGATGCAATGTCAATAGAAGAACTATTTTTTAATAACAATGCAAAAACAGCAATAAATGTAGCACAAGCAAGAGGTGTAATATTAGTAACAGCAAGAATGCACAATTTAGACATATTTGAATACACACCTCTTCAAGTAAAACAAGCTGTTACAGGATATGGAAGAGCAGACAAAATTCAAGTACAAAGAATGGTAAAAATGATTTTAAATGAAGAAAAATTACCAAAACTAGATGATGTCACAGACAGTATGGCAATGGCAATCTGCCATGCACACTCAGCAAAATTTTCAGAAAAACTATAAATAAAATACAAAAATCATAAAATAAAGAAAGGCCTTATGTTAATAAAAACACAACAAGCAAAAAATATAATAGTAGGTGAATCTATTGAAAAAAATTGAAGAATTAGAAAAAGAATTAAAAAATAAAGAATTACACAGTTTATATCTTTTATATGGGGAAGAACAATATTTATTAGAACAAAACTTAAAAAAAATAAAAGAACTATTTGGAAAATGTATAAATGGAATAAACTATATTCAAATAGACGAAACTAATGTAAATCAACTAATTGAAGATATAGAAACACCAAGTTTTGGATATGAAAAAAAATTAATAATAGCCAAAAAAAGCGGAATACTAAAAAAAGAAGGAAAAAGAAAGTCAGAAGAATTAACAAAATTAAAGAAAAGAATTTCAGAATACATAAAACAAAATATAAAAATAATACAAGAAAGTGTAATACTAGTATTTGTAGAAGAAGATGTAGAAAAATTAGAATTATACAAAACAATAGATAAATTAGGAGAAGTATGTTATTTTGAATATCAAAAACCAATACAAATAATACAAAGACTAAAAGAAGTATGCAATAAATACAAAGTAAGTGTAGAAAATTCAACACTACAATATCTAATAGAATGTTGTGGAACAAATATGCAAGACTTAATTAATGAAACAATAAAACTTACTGAATATGCAGGAGAAAATGGAAAAATAGAAAAAAAAGACATAGATATGTTATGCATAAAAAAACTAGAAAGTGTTATATTTGACTTAACAGATAGCTTAGGAAAAAGAGATATCGCAACAGCACTAGAAGTTTTAAAAAATTTAATATATGCAAAAGAACCACTACAAAAAATAATAGTAACATTATACAATCATTTTAAAAGATTGTATTTAACAGCAGCAGCAATGTATTTTAATAAAGATGTAATAACAAGTTTACAATTAAAACCAAATCAAACATTTTTAGTAAATAAATACAAAACTCAAACAAGATATTTTAAACCAAAAGAATTACGAGGACTATTACAAGACTTATGTGATTTAGACTACCAATACAAAAATGGACTAATAGATTTACAAATAGGAATGGAAACAGTACTTTGCAAATATTGTGGAAAATAATAAATAAAAATGAATAAAAAGCCAATAACTGTAAAAAATAATATAAAAGAAAAAAGACAGCATTTAGAAAGGATATGAACAAATATGAAAACAAAAACGAAAATTATTATTTTTACAGTTACTTTTTTTGCATGTATAATAGCCACATTTTTTATAATATCAAAAAACAACAAAGTAGAAGCACTATCAAAATATGGATCAAGAGGAAGTGAAGTAACACAAATACAAACAAAATTAAAAAGATGGGGATATTATAAAGGAAATATAGACGGAATATATGGAACACAAACACTAGAAGCAGTAAAATACTTTCAAAGAAAAAATGGACTAACTGTTGATGGAATAGCAGGAACAGCAACACTAAGAGCAATGGGAATAATGGCATCAAGTTCAAATTCAAGCAGCACATCAAACTCTACAAACTTAAACCTATTAGCAAAACTAATTTATGGAGAAGCCAGAGGAGAACCATATACAGGACAAGTAGCAGTAGGAGCAGTAGTACTAAACAGAGTAAAAAGCAGTTCATTCCCAAACACAGTAGCAGGAGTAATATATCAAAACGGAGCATTTGATGTAGTAAAAGACGGACAAATAAATTTAACACCAAATGACACTGCAAAAAAAGCAGCACAAGATGCAATAAACGGTTGGGACCCAAGCTATGGAGCTATTTATTATTTTAACCCATCAACAGCAACAAATAAATGGATATGGTCAAGACCAATGACAGTAACTATAGGGAACCATCGTTTTTGCAAATAGAAATTACTTTTTAAATTAAGACATTATCATAAATGAATCATAATTACTATTTTTACAAATAAAACATATTGAAAAAATAAAAAATAAATGATATAATCAAGAAGACAAAGGTAAACAAAGCCTTTCGGAAATCCGGAGGGCTAAAAAAACTCCGGAAATAAAAGTAAACAGGAGGAAAAAATATGAACACAGAACTCACTTTAACATGGAAAAAAGAAGGTAAAACCTTCAAAAAAGAAATCGAAAGACGGAAAATGATAGCACCGTTTGAAAACCTTATCAAAGAGTTTAAAAATAATAATGAGATTTCAAAGAAATTAGTAAAAGTAATCCCAGTAGCAACAGAAATTCATATAAACTGGGACTGCACAGCAGATGTAAACAGAGTATATTACACTATAGAAGGTGTAACAAAAAGCATTCCAATAATTGGAGCACACAGCATTGTATGGACAAAATTAAAAGAATTGTGCACAGAAGAAAAAGAATAAAGTAGTCTGTGATAAAAGAATAAGCTGATATTAAACAATTAAGTTAATATCAGCTTATTCTTTAGTCAATGCATTTCAATTCAAAAACATAATGAAGTTCAGAAGTACGTTTTGAAAAAGTTACGTATGAGTATAAATTCCATTCTTATCAAAAAAATATACCTCCTTATCAATTACCCGCATAACTGAACATTTTAATGCATCTGAATCCATTTTCTACCTCCTAAATTTTTTTGGAGGCACTAAAGATTTTACGCAAATATAAAAAATTTAACATTTACTATCAGAAAAAAGATTTTTAAACTTCACATAATACAAAGATAAACACTTTTGATCATATATAAAAAAATTAAAATTTAGTATGGAAAAAATCACAAAAACATGATAAAATAGTCAACAATAAAATAAAGAAAAGAGAATATATATGAATATAATATTAATTAATCCACCAAACATACCATTTTCAGAACAAAAATTATTAATAGAACCAATAGACATAATAACTTTAGGAACATATTTACAAAAACAAAATCATAATGTAAAATTTTTAGATATGGATTGCAAAAAACTAGACTGTAATGATTTAATAAAATATATCAAAAACGATTTCAATCCAGAAGTAGCCATTATTTCTTATGACTATCACATACCATTACATACACAAAAAGCACTAGAAAACATTTCAAAAATCTGTAACAAATTAAAAGAAAAAAATATAAAAACAATTATGATAGGAAAAACAGTAACATATAATCCAGAAATAATAAATAAAATAAATTTTGATATTGGAATTATTGGAGAAGCAGAAAACACTTTAAAAACACTATTAAAATCAAATATTAACAATATACAAGAATTAACAAAAATAAGTGGAATCACTTTCAAAAATGGAAATGAAACAATTATAAATAAACCAAACAAAGAAAAATATGATTTAGACAAATTACCAATTCCAAATAGAGAATTAGCAGATTTAGAAGATTACATAGATATAAGAAGCATATTAACTAGTAGAGGATGTATAAACCAATGCAACTTTTGCCCAACATACAATTATTGGGGCAGTTGGAGAGGAAAAAGTGCAGAAAATGTTATAAAAGAAATAGAGTCTTTAATAAAAAAATATAACACAAAAAAGATAATATTTTTAGATGACAATGCTACAGTAAGTAAGAACAGAATGCAAAAAATAAGCAACATTATCATAAAAAAGAAAATAAATATAAAATTAGGATGTCTTTCAAGCATAAATACTTATGACAAAGAAACATTTGAATTAATGCATAAAGCAGGATTTAAATGGATTCATTTTGGAATAGAATCAGGAAGTCAAAAAGTACTAAATAATAACAATAAAAATTTTGACATAGGCTATGCAAAACAAGTTATAAAAGAAGTAAAAGAAATAGGATTTAGAGTAAGAACAAGCTTTATTTTTGACTTACCTACAACTACAAAAGAAGATATGCAAAAAACAATAAATTTCATATTAGAAACAGAACCAGATGAAATAAGAGGACATTTCTTAGCATTAAGATTAGGAACAACTATATATAATAAATTAGCAAAAGAAAAAGAAATACCAACACAATATATACATAGTGATAAACCATTAATAGAAAATGAAAAATATACAAATTCAGAAATGTTACAAGACATTGAAACATTAATAAGTAAACTAAAAGATAAAGAATATAAAATTGTAAAAAATGTAAAAGAATGGGAAAATCTAGAAAGTTTAAGAAATAAAGAAGGAAAAATCAAATTTTTATCATTTTGTCCTTCAAAATATGGAATAGATTGGGAGAAATAAGTGAAAAAGGTAATAGGAATAACAGGCTCAATAGGAAGCGGAAAAAGTCATGCAGTAAAAATCTTTAAAAATATATGCAAAGAAAAAGAAATAGATGCTATTTTTTTAGATGTAGATGATATTAGAAGAAATATATTAAATGAAGCAAAAATAGACAGAGTACAGCTAAACAAAAAAATATATAATGACGAAAAAGCAATGAAAGAATACAAAAAATATATAAATCCAAAAATAAAAAAATATCTAAGTGAACAAATAAGAAAAAATAATGTAGTTATATTTATAGAATGGGCATTATTATTAGAAGATGATTTATACAACATAGTAGATAGTATAATAATGATTAACTGCAAAAAAGATACTCAAATAAAAAGACTAGAAAATGGAGACTTAGGAAAAGAAGAAATAGAAAAAAGAATAAAAATGCAACTAACAAATGAACAAAAAATAGATAAAATAAAGCAATCAAAAAAAGAGTTCTTTATAATAGACACAAGTAACAATCCAAAAGAAAATAAGTATGAAGAAATTTTAAAGAAAGAGGGATTATATGAATAGATATCCATTTTGTTTATTTAGAATACCAGAAAATGGAGGTAGAGTTTTATGGGAAATAACAAACACATGTAACTACCATTGCAGCTATTGTATATTTAGTAGTGAATCAAAAAAATATGAAAACGAATTATCAACAGAAGAAATAAAAAAAGCAATAAAAGAATTAAAAGAAAACAATTTTACATATATAAAGTTTACAGGAGGAGAACCATTTACAAGAGACGATATGATAGAAATATTAAAATATGCAAGAAACTTAGGGTTTGATATGGACATATCAACAAATGGTTCTTTGATTACAGAAAAAATTGCAAAAGAATTGAAAAACATGAGTTTTCCAATGGTACATGTTAGTCTAGATGGAGAAAATAAAAAATCTCACGAATATGTAAGAGGAGAAAACACATTTGAAAGAACTTTAAGAGGAATAAAACATTTAACAGAAAATAATGTTTATACAAGAATCGGAACAGTAATATACAAAGAAAACGAAAATAAATTAGAAGAAATAGTAAAATTAGCAATACAACTAAAAGCAAATGAAATAATATTTTCATTTATGGAAGCGGTTGGAAGATTAGAAGGAGATGAAACTATTATCTCCAAAAGAGCTATAGAAAGTGTAAAAAAAGAAATAGAAAAAATAGCTATAAAATATAAAAATGAAATAAAAGTCAAATATAGTATTACAGAAAATAAGAAATATACAACAGAAGAATGTTGCCAAGAATGTCCAGCAATAAATAAATTTTTATATATTAATAACTTAGGACAAATATCGCCATGTACATGGGTAGTATCAAATTATCCAGAATATAAATCAGAATTAACATTAAAAAATAGTAATTTTACAGAAATAATAAAATCGCAACCTATACAAAAATATTTAAAATATATAAAAGAAAACCAAATAAAAGGATGTCCAGTAAATAGGAGAAAACAATGAAAATAGAATATATAAATAAGAATACACCCAAATTAAATATAAAAGAAATAGATGTAAAAAATTTTAACAATTTATCACCAATATATTCATTTACAACAGAAAATATAGCAAGATATTTTGAATATTTAGATTTTAAAAATAAAACAGTCTTAACAGTTGCAGCTTCTGGAGACCATATAATAAATGCATTTTACAAAGGAGCTAATAAAGTTTATGGATTTGATATAAACTACATTGCATTAATTTTTACTGAATTAAAATTAGTAGCACTACAAAATTTAGAATATGAAGAATTTTTACATTTTTTTATGATAAATGAAAAAAATGACATAGAAAAAAATAAGAATGTTTTAGATTATAAAATATATGTAAATAAAATAAAAAAGGATTTATCACCAAATACATCAAAAAAATGGGACATATTATATAAAGAATTTGAAAATAATGGCTATAATTTAAGAAACTCATATATATTCAATAACAAATATGATAACAACAATGTAAAGATAAAATCAAATCTGTATTTAAAAAGCAAATTAGATTATAACATCGCCAAAGAAAAAATTAATGAAACAATATTAATAAATTCTAATTATAAAGATATTAATCACAAAAGTTTGCCAAATTTAAACAATTGTGATATAGTACTAATGTCAAATATTAGTGATTATATAAAAAAAATATATAACGAAGAAACAAGCTACTTAGAACAATATATAAATGATATTATGAAAAAATTTAAAAATAAAAATAATAAAATAGTATGTGCATATTTGTACAATATTAAAAACACTATATATAGGAGTAAAATAGATGATCCTATATATAGAAAATCAATATTTAATAAATTAGATATTACATATAAAGAAAAAGAATTTAAAAGTGTAATAGATAATTGCACAGACAGTGTAATTATTATTTAAAAGGAGGTATTTTTATGTCAGAATCAAGAAATGGAGAATCAAGATCATATTCAAGTTATACACCTAGTTATAGTAGTTATGGAGGAGAATCAAGAGGGGGAGAATCAAGATCATATTCAAGTTATACACCTAGTTATAGTAGTTATGGAGGAGAATCAAGAGGGGGAGAAAGTAGATATAGTTATTTTTCAGCACAAAGAAATGAATTTATGGGAAGAATAAGATGTAAAACAGGTTCAATAAATAATGACATCGGAGATGATAGAAGAAATGTTATGAAAGAACTAGAAAAAGAATTAGGAAAAATAGAAGGTGAAAGTAGATAATGCTAAATAATTCTGAATTATTAAAATTGCACACAAACCAAAGATTATTAGTAACAGAAATGCAATCAAGAGGAATTGATGTTAAGATTATCTACAAAGATATAGAACTGATAAAAGCAGAATATGAAAAACACATAGAATGGATTTTAGATAGAGATTCTTCTATTACACCATATTCTGTTTCAATTATATGTGGAGATAAATATATCACTAAAAAAATTTTAGAAAAAAATAAAATAAGTGTACCAATAGGAGAAAAGTTTTTGCCAAATGAATGGAAACTATCTATAATTTACGCAAAAAAAATAGGATTCCCTGTTGTTATAAAACCAGTTTTCGGATCACATGGAGACAACATATACATGGATATAGAAAACGAAAACGAGTTAAAAGATATTGTCCAAAATATTTATGTAAAAAAATTAAAAACATCTTTTATAATAGAAAAACAATTTGAAGGCAAAGAATATAGAGTTTTTCTAACAAAAGAAGGAAATTATGCAGTTTTACATAGAGAGCCAGCACATGTAATAGGAGACGGAGAACACACTATATTAAAACTCATAGAAATAGAAAATGAAAAAAGGAAAAAAAGAATAAATTGCCTATGTCCTATTGCAACAGATGAGATTACAAAAAGCTATATGAAAAAAAACAATATTTCAATGGAATACAAACCAGCAAAAAACGAAAAAGTATATTTAAGGCATAATTCAAATGTAGCAAAAGGAGGATTATGTATTGACTATACTGACAAAATACATAAATCTGTTTTAGAAAATTGTAAAAAGATTTTAGAAACATTTTCTGGATTATCTTATGTAGGTATTGATTATATGAGTAAAAATATTGAAAAGAATCAAACTCCAGACATGTATAATATTGTAGAAGTAAACACAGTACCAGGAATACATATGCACATGAAACCAAGTGAAGGAAAACCTAGAAATGTTGCAAAATACATGGTAGATATGATATTTCCAGAAACAAAGGAGCAAAAAAATGACAAAACTTAATTTATCAGAAAAATCCAAAAACTATTATGAAGAAAACGACATATATGAATTATTTAGTATAGCAGAAGACTATCCTAACAAAATATATAAATACTTACTACCAAAAATAAAAAATAAAACGATATTAGATTTAGGATGTGGAACCGGAAAGTTTATGCAAAAATTTCATATAGAAACAACTAAATATTATGGGCTAGACTTATCAAATGAACAATTAAACATAGCAAAAAGAAAAATAAAAGATAAGTCTGTAGAATTTATATGTTGTAGTGCAGAAAATATTCCGTTACCAGATAATTCAGTTGAAGTCATTATCTCTACATGGGTATTAGGTACTATTTTAGAAGTAGACAGAAGAAATAAAGTTTTAGAAGAAATGAAAAGAGTACTAAAAAAAGAAGGAAGCATTTATTTAGTAGAAAATGACATTGGAGGAGAATTTGAAGAAATTAGAAACAGATATCCAAATATAAAAAGAACAAAAGATTATAATGATTGGATTGAAAGCAAGAATTTCAAAATTGAAAATAAACTAAAGACATATTTCCAATTTAAAGATGACAAAGAAGCAAAAAATATATTTTCTAATATATGGGGAACAGAGATTGGAAATAAAGTAAAAAGCAATATAATAGAACAAAATATTATTATTTATATATTTAGAAAATTATAAAACTTTCCAAAAAAGTAAAAAAACTGGTTGACAAATGGAAAAAATATGATATAATAATAGCTGTTACAAGAAGAAGGAAAAAACTTCTCACCTTATCCGAAGGAAAAAGGTTATGCAAAAATAAAAAAGTATCAAATTTTTGTATAAAGGTGAATTGACTTGTAACAGAAGTCAATTTTTTATTTATGGAGGTGTTTTAATATAAAACAAGAATTACCGATTAATGGACAAATAAGAGAAAAAGAAGTACAAGTAATAGGAGCAAACGGAGAAAAGCTAGGAATAATGGCAACAAGTGCTGCACTAGAATTAGCAGGAAAAGATAACTTAGACTTAGTAGTTGTTGCACCAAATAGTAAGCCAATAGTTTGCAAAATAATGAATTACGGAAAATACAAATTTGAACAAGCAAAAAAAGAAAAAGAAGCAAAGAAAAAACAAAAAGTATTAGAAGTAAAAGAATTAAGAGTTACTCCAAATATTGAAGAACACGACTTTGGATTCAAAACTAAAAATGCAAGAAAATTTTTAGAAGCAGGAAACAAAGTAAAAATAACACTACGTTTTAGAGGAAGAGAAGTAAACAATGTAAAATCAGGAGAAACAGTACTAAATAAATTTATAGAATCACTAGAAGATATAGCAACAGTTGAAAAACAACCTAAACTAGAAGGTAGAAATATGTTTACGATTTTATCAAAAAAAGCATAAAATAAAAATCAAAATCGAAAGGGAGGAAAAACCAATGGCAAAATTAAAAACAAACAGAGCAGCTAATAAAAGATATGGATTAACAGCAACAGGAAAAGTAAAAAGAACAAAAGCAAATAGAAGACACTTATTAGCAAACAAAACAAGTAGACAAAGAAAGACAGGAAAAGTATTAGATGCTTATGCTGACAAATCATGCAAAAAAACAATTAAAAAATTACTACCATATGGTGGATAATCAATTAGAAAAGAAACAAAATAAGGAAGGTGAAAAAAATGGCAAGAGTAAAAACAGCTAGAACAACAAGAGCAAGACATAAAAAAATATTAAAACAAGCAAAAGGATATTATGGTGCAAAACACTATAGATTTAGAAATGCAAATCAAGCAGTAATGAAATCTTTATCTTATGCATATGTAGGAAGAAAAGATAAAAAAAGTAATTTCAGAAAATTATGGATAGCAAGAATAAATGCAGCTGCAAGAATGAATGGAACAACATATAGCAAAATGATAGCAGGACTAAAAAAAGCAAATGTAACAATAAACAGAAAAATGTTATCAGATTTAGCTATAACAGATCCAAAAGCATTTAGCGAATTAGCAGAAGTTGCAAAAAAAGCATAATCAAAGTACCAAAAACTTTGAAGATAAAAAGGCTTAGCAAAATTCTAAATAAGGAATTAAGTAAAAATAGGGGGACAATTTTATAGTTGTCTCTTTTTTATATTATAGAAAAGTTCATCGAACTTCCTATAATATAAAAATACAGTTTGCTAAAGCATGAACTACAAATTAAATAATTATTAATGTATAGACAAAGGAGGCATACAAAATGAAAATACTAATAATAGAAGACGAATATAAGCTAGCAGATGCAATATCAGAAATACTGAAAAAAGAAAAATTTACAACTAAAATTAATAACAAACGGAGAAGAAGGAGAAAACGAAGCACTAACAAATATATATGATTTAATATTACTAGATGTAATGTTACCAAACAAAAACGGATTTGAAATATTAAATAATATAAGAAAAGAAAAAATAGATACACCAGTAATAATATTAACAGCAAATGTGAAAAAAGTTCAAAAACATCTCCAAAAAACGTGAAAGATAGAAAAAAGAACCTTTATTAGACTAAAAAGTTTAATAACAAAGGTTCTTCTATTTAATGCTTTCAAAAAACTAGAAAAAAATAATACAAAATTTTATATTACTGCTTTTTCATTTTAGGCTTAGAAATCAAAGAAGCAAGATATCCAAAAAATACAGCAGCAGCAATACCACCAGCAGCAGCCTTAACACCTCCAGTAAAAGCACCAACAATACCAGACTGTTTAACACCCTCAATAGCACCTTTAGCCAGATTATAACCAAAGCCGGTTAAAGGAACTGTAGCACCAGCACCAGCAAAATCAACAAGATATTGATAAATACCAAGACCACCCAAAACAGCACCAGTAGTAACAAAAATAACTAAAATACGAGCAGGAGTAAGTTTAGTTTTATCAATTAAAATTTGACCAATAACGCAAAGAAGCCCACCAACAATGAAACACTTTAAAAGAGATGGCCAAGCAAATATTTCAGCCCAATTCAAATCCATAATTCCTCCAATCTGTAGTAAAAACTACGAATACAAAATTATTATGCAAAAAGAATTTGCAAAGTAAAATAAGAATAAAAATACAAAAAATTAAACTTCAATACTGATAGCATGAGCAATACCAGGAATACTCTCACCTTGTTGAGAACTAGTAGAATTCATTAAAGCACCAGTAGCAATAAGAAGCATTTTTTTGATTTTCTTATCACGTAACTGCTTGAAGAAATAGCCAGAAAAAACAGAGCCACAACAACCACAGCCGCTACCACCAGAATGAGTATCTTGTTCAGATTTATCAAAAATAAGAACACCACAATCATTATAATTAGATCTAATGTTATATCCTTGAGAACGTAGAATATCTATGGCAATATCCTTACCAATATAACCTAAATCGCCACTAATAATAGCATCATAATAACTTGGATTTCTACCAGTATCTAAAAAATGAGTAACTAAAGTATCAGCAAAAGCAGGAGCCATAGCAGCACCCATATTATTAGCATCTTTTATTCCCATATCAACAATTTTACCAGGTGTAATAGTAGTAATAAAAGGACCTTGACCAGATTTAGTCAAAATAGTAGCCCCAGAACCAGTAACAGTCCATTGAGCAGAAGGAGGTCGTTGATTTCCTAATTCCAAAGGAAAACGGAATTGCTTTTCTGCACTACAAAAATGGCTAGAGGTTGCACAAAGCACATTTTCAGCAAAACTTTCTACACACATAGCACCTAAACACATAGACTCTACAAAAGTAGAACAAGCACCAAAAACACCAAAAAACGGAATATTTAATTCACGAAGACCAAAACTAGAAGAAATACATTGATTTAATAAATCACCAGCAAAACAAAAATCTATTTTATCTGAAGGAATACCAGATTTATTAATAACTGTATTTACAGTTTCTTTTATAATTTTACTTTCAGCTTTTTCCCAAGTCTTTTCTCCCCAAAATTCATCATCTAAAGTTTGATCAAAATATTTAGAAAGAGGACCTTGAGCCTCCTTAGGACCAACTATACTTGCACATTCCAAAATAGTAGGTGGAGCATCAAACTGAATAGTTTGCTTACCTATTTTTTTCAAAAAATTCAACTCCTAACATAAAAATTAAAATATAAACAAAAAATACAAATAAAATGTAGAACAAAAAGTATAAAACAAAATCCAGAAAATATATAATTTTATACTAAAGTAATTGATTGAGTATTAAATAATAAATAAACAAGTCCAACAATAATAGAAGCAGAAATACCAAAAACCAAAACAGGACCAGCAACAGTAAACATTTTGCCACCAACTCCCATAACATAGCCTTCAGATTTGTACTCCATAGCTGGAGAAACAATTGAATTTGCAAAACCAGTAATAGGAACTAAAGAACCAGCACCAGCAAATTTACCAATTTTATTAAAAATATTCAAACCAGTTAAAAAAGCAGAAATTCCAATAAGAATAATTGAAACAATTGTACCAGACATAGCAGTATCAAAACCACGAGCCTTACAAATGTTAGAAATAATTTGACCAATTGTACAAATTAAACCTCCAACCCAAAAGGCATTAAAACAATTCTTTAAAATAGGAGAATTAGGAGATTTTTTATCAACATATTCTTGATATTTTTGCTTACTTTCAATTGGATTAGAAGAATTAGCATTCATCTATTTTTCATCCTTTCTATTCAAATCTAAAACAAAACTTAAATCTAAATCAACAAAATATTCAGAAATTTTATTTCCATCAATTTTAGCATATTGATCTAAAATTCTAATACTTGACAAATAATCAATTGTTTTAGAAGCCTCCTCAATAGCTTTAACAATAGCATCTTTCCAAGAAACAGTAGAATTTCCTGTTATAGTTAAATGTTTTTCAATTTCCATATACACACATTCCTTTCATTAAAAATCTATTATAAACATTTTTTCCGTTTTTTGAAAAAATATGCAAATAAAATATAATAAATCGGAAAAAATAAATTTACAATTAAAATAAAACATGATAAAATGCAATAAAAAAGGAAGGTAAAAAAATGATAGATAAAGTAAGAGAACTAGCATTAAAAGTATTATATAAAATAGACAAAGAAGAAGCATATTCAAATATAGCATTAAACGAAATATTAAATGCGAACAGAGAAAAACTAACACCAAAAGATATAGGACTAATATCAGAAATAATATATGGAGTAACAACATGGAAATTAACATTAGATGTAATAATAATAAAACATTCAAAAATAAAAATGAAAAAAATATCAACATGGGTAGTAAACATTTTAAGAATGGGAATATATCAAATATTATTTTTAGACAAAATACCACAATCAGCTGCAGTAAATGAAAGCGTAAATTTAGCAAAAAGATATGGACATAAATCAAGTGCAAACTTTGTAAACGCAGTATTAAGAAAAATAAGTATGGTAGATTATGCAGAACTATTTAAAATAGAAAATCCAATAGAAAGAATATCAAAAACAACATCTATGCCAGTATGGATAATAGAAGAACTTCTAAAAGATAGAGACTATAATATAAGTAATGTAAGAAAAATATGTGGAAATTTAGTACAAAGACCCAATATTACAATAAGAAGAAACAACTTAAAAATAAATAAAGAAGAATTTGAAAAACAACTAAAAGAAAGAAATATAAATTTTACAGAAATTGAAGAAAATAAAGATTTTTACATTGTAGAAAAAATAAAAAATATAGAAAATTTAGATATGTTCCAAAAAGGATATTTTACAGTACAAGATTTATCAGCAGGAATGTCAGCATATATGTTAGAACCAAAAGAGAATGAATATATATTAGATGCGTGTAGTGCACCAGGAGGAAAAACAACATACATAGCAGAATTAATGAACAACAAAGGTAAAATACTAGCATGGGATTTATATGAGGCAAGAACAAACTTAATAAAAGAAAACGCACAAAGACTGGGAATAAATATTATAAACACAGAAACAAATGATGCAACAAAATATAAAGCAGAATATAATGAAAAATTTGACAAAATTTTATTAGATGTGCCATGTATGGGAATAGGTGTAATAAAAAGAAAACCAGATATCAAATGGCATAGAAAACCAGAAGATCTAAAAGTTATATCAAAAGTGCAATATGAGATATTAGAAAATTGTAGTAAATATGTAAAAAAAGGTGGAACTATTATATACTCAACATGTAGTATTCTAGAAAAAGAAAATCATGGAATAATACAAAAATTTTTAGAAAAAAATCCAATTTATACTACAACAGAAATAAAAATAGAACCCACAGAAAAGCAAGACGGATTTTACATTGCAAAATTAATAAAAAAGTAATATTACAGCTATATTACAGTTGTATTACAATTTCATGAAACATATTGACTTTTTATGAAAAAAAGATAAAATAAAAGAGTATTATATAGAAGAATCTTCATAAAAATGAAATTAAAAACAGTATTTTTTTAATTGTAAAGCAAATCATATAATTATAAAAGAAATAAGGAGCAAAAAATGGCAAGTTGTTTAGGTTTATATATCGAAGGTAATTTAATTAAATATGCCAAAGTTTCAAAGGAAAAAGATGTAAAAAAAGTTGAAGCTTTTGGTATCAAGTTTTGCGAAAGATTAGAAGAAGGGGTAAAACAGATAATAGATGAAACATACAGTTATAAAATACCAGTATGTATTAATCTATCTGAAGAAAATTACCAATACTTTAGTATGTTTGCTTTACTTAGTCAAAAAGATTTAGATAAAGCAATAAAAACAGAATTCGAGTCTTTTTGTGCAGACAAAGGATACAATCCAAATGTTTTTGAAACAAGATATGCAGTTGTAAATGAAAGAGAAAATGAAGAAAGATTAAAAGTTATATTTGTAGCAGAAAACAAAATAGAATTAAATAAACAAGTACAACTTTTACAAAATTATAGACTATCAGGAGCATATCCACTACCAATAGCAATAACAACACTTTTAAACAAAGACAAAAGCAAAAAAAATTGTTTAATAGTAAATATTGAAGAAAAGACAACAATAACAACAATTTTAAATAATAAAATTTATGATGTAAAAGTATTAGAACACGGCAGTAGAGACTTTTTAGATAAAATTAATTTAAAAGAAAATTCATACCAGAAAGCGTATGAAATGTGCAAAGAAACCACTATATATACTTCAGACGGAAAAGAACTTACTGAAGAACAAACAGGATATCTAGAAGAAATAATGCCTGTATTATATTCAATAGTAGGACAAGTACAAAAAGTTTTAAATGAAAATATTGAAAAAATAGAAAATGTTTATATAACAGGTACAGCTTCATTAATAAACAATGTAGATTTGTACTTCCAAGAATATTTAAATAATGTAAGATGTGAAGTTTTAAAACCAGGATTTATTCCTGTAACACCAGATATAAATATAAAAGATTATATAGAAGTAAACTCTGCAATAGCAATAGCACTTATGGGATTAGGCGAAGGAATAGCAGACATGAACTTCAGAAAAGTACCAAGAAATGAAAGACTAAAAGCCATTTTAAATTTAGAAATTAATGGTGATGTAAAAAGCAAAATGCTAGAAAGTGGATTACTTACAAATGATTTAAAACAACCATTAGATAGAACAGAAAAAAAATTATTAAATGTAGTAGCAGGACTATTAATACTATTTATAGTATACAGTGGATTTTCATTAATGCTAAAAAGCCAATTTGAAAAAAAGAATATTGAAGCAGAAGACTCAATATTAAATACTAGACAACAAATATTATTAGCACAAAAAGATGACAACACAATAAAACAAATAAAAAGTGATTACACAACAAGAATTTCAAATATAGAAGCATTAAATAAAAGACTAGAAGAAAAAAATAAAGTAAAAGGTTCAATACCAACATTGTTAAATCAATTGATGAATGTAATACCAACAAGTGTACAAATAAAATCAATCCAAAATACAGGAGATAGACATATTGAAATACTTGTAGAATCTCCAAAATATGAACAAATAGCGTTCTTCATAGGAAGTATAAAAACAGAAGTTGTTTTAACAAATGTTATATCAACATCAGGACAAAAAAGCAATGATGTAATTACAGTAAAGATAGAAGGTGATCTACCATGAAAAAATTATTAATATCGGTTTTAATTATATTAATCTGCGCATTAGTAATAGTAACAGGAATAAAAGGAATACATTTAGGAAACATAAACGTATTAGGAATTAGTGAAATAAAATCAGAAAATGCAGACCTAGAAAAAAAATTAGAACAAGCAACAACATTAGTTAGCACAGATTATCCAAGTCAAATATCTACAATTAATTCAGACATAAAAGCAATGAATAATGAAAAACAAACTTATGAAGATTTAGTAGCCGTAAGCACAGACAGTGAAGTAGCAGCATCATTACAAAAACAAAAATACACAGTTGACAAATTATGGGCTAAAATAGGAACTTTAGCAACAGATGAAGGACTAGATGCAAAATTTGAATTAAGAAATGGTAGTTTAACACCAGCAAGTTCTGAAACATTTAAATATTATGATATTGATTTCACTGTTGAAGGAAGTTATGCAGGAATCTCATTATATATATCAGACTTAGAAGATGATTCAGAATTAAACTTCAAAATAGAAAACTTTAAAATGGAGCCAGTTGCTGATGGAAGTATTGTAAAAGCAACATTTACAACAAATGATATAGCAATAGAAGGAATATCAACAAGTTCAGCAACAACACCTACTACAACAGAAAAAACACCAACAGAAACAAATACACAAAATTCAAACAGTACTAATACAACTAATACTACAAATACAGACACTAATACAGCAAGTGCAAATACTACAAACACAACAAATTCAGTAAATGCAAATACTACAAATACAACCACAAATTCAACAAGTGGTCAATAAAGAAGGAGAGTAATATGTCAAAAAATGTTTTAAGAGAAATTATTATTTTATTATTATTGACATTAGCAATAATTTTATTATTAGGAGTATTATTATATGAATATGTTCCAATGAACAAAGTAATTCCAGAAACAGTAACATATACAGCAACAGATGAAACAAGAAAAGCAATAGAAGAACAAAGTGCACAAGATGATGGAACAGTAGTATTATCTTATGAAGTAACATCAACAGATTTAAAAAATTATAAAAAAGTAAATGATTATAAAGCAGGAAGAAAAAATCCATTTTCTACAGTTAATACAGGAAGTACAAGCTCAACAGGAACAAATAATGGAAACACAGGAACAGCAGGAAATAATAGTAGTACAACAAATAGTAACAATGAAAACAATAGTACTACAAATAATCAAACAAACGGAGCAAACTCAAATAATGTAAATAAAAATACAAGTAACAGTACAAATTATTACCCAGACAAGGGAATAAAATAATATGTTTTTAACATTATACTTATGAAAAAAGTATAATCTAAATATACAATATAGAGGAAAAGGGGGAAAGAACTAACGAAAAAACAACATAGTATAGGCATAACAAATAAAATAATAAAATAATAAAATAATAAAAAATTAGGAGGAATTTAAAATGAAAAATAATGAAAAAGGTATTACACTAGTAGCACTAGTAATAACAATTATAGTTTTATTAATTTTAGCAGGAGTAACAATTTTAGCTTTATCAGGAGATAATGGTATATTAAATAGAGCATCACAATCAAAAGTAAGTACAGAAATCGCAAATGCAAAAGATGCATTTACAACAGTAGCAGCAGAAGGAATTACAGAATATTACAACAGCAAATATGTAGAAGGAAACAACACAGAAACAGCAACACTACAAAAAACAGTTTATGATAAAATTACAAGTAGCTCAATATCATCAACCTTTGTAAATACAACAAGTTCTACATCACCATCAACAATCGTAACAAATGTTAACGATGCTACTGGAGCAGCTTTAACAGCAACAATAGATACAAATGGAAAAATAACATGGACAAATGATAAAATGACAAAAAATTAATAATAAAACTATTTAGTAAAAAGGCATATACGATCTTGTATATGCCTAAATTTATAAAAACAGAAGGAGAAACCAATGAACGCCATTTTTTATATTGCAATATTCATAATAGGAACAGTTTTTGGCAGTTTTTACACACTAGCAGTATACAGAATACCAAAAAGACAAGATATAACACATACACATTCATATTGCCCTAAATGTGAACATAAATTAGGTTTTTTTGACTTAATACCAGTATGGGGTTATATATTTTTAGGAGGAAAATGTCGCTATTGTAAAGAAAAAATAAGACCAAGATATTTTATATTAGAAGCATTATCAGGGATACTATTTTTAACAGTAGCATATTTCATGAAATTAAATCTTACAAATATTACAATAATAAAAGTAATAGACTACGCATTTTTTGCACTATACTTTACATTTATAGTATTAATGGCAGGAATAGACAAAGAAAAAAGAGAAATCAACAGAGATGTATTAGCGTATGG
>UMJR01004830.1_pt1 | contig 41802 bp, 36 predicted proteins | sample 1966121 | NCBI WGS metagenome assembly UMJR01 (sample SAMEA4836155, study PRJEB28245) | human gut metagenome | biome: gut microbiome; material: fecal sample | place: Denmark | collected 2008
AACCCGAAGCCCATGAGTCTTTAGCTCGTGGGTAGTTCACAGCCTCTATCCCGGTGTACAGCTCCCCTCCCTTCAACGTTCTTGTTACCTTCCCGTTCTTTCTCACGGTCATGTTATCGAGGCGGGAGGGGGTTATGTAATACCTTCGTTTCATCTCTTTTTCCTGTTCTTGTAAATGTAAATCAAATCGTACCTTTCGAGATCGGAGTGTTCAACCTTGTATCCCCACTTCTTGAACTGCTCGAATATCCTTTCAAGTCCCGATCTCTCCCACGATACAAACACGTCCTTTTGCCTTCGGAATCCTATCGTGGATTTACTTCTCCACATCAATCCCCTCGTGCATTGATCCAGTAACCCGGCCACGCATTCCGTGCGCTTGTCGTACCCGCACCCGCTACACCTGTAAGAGAAGTACTTGATGTTGCCGTTTTCCTCTATCACTCTAGCCGTTCCGTTAGGATTGTTTCCCCACGTTTTACTCCTAACCCACCTTATCTCTATCTTTATTTCAACGGGGACAAGTTCTTTCCTCTCTTCTCTCGCCTGTTCTTTCCATTTCCGTTGCTTTCTCTCGATCTCGACAAGACGTTTCTCGTCATCGGTGAGGGGGTGTCCCAGTAGCTTGCCGATAGTGGTAATCGTTACCCTTTTCCCGCTCTTCTCTATCTTGTTGAAGGCGGATTTAATTTTCCGTGCGGTATATTCTCTAGTTTCCATGTCGTTTCCTTTTAACGCATCTTTTCCTTATGGATAAAAACTCGTACTTGTAATGATGTTTCAGCTCGAAGAACAAGTCCTCCCACTCGTCCACCGTTGCGGGTCGGGTGTGTTTCATGATACTACTTTTGCTAGCCATGTAATGGTGTTTGTCGTATGCTAGTATCTCGTCCCCGTCTATGGTATCCGGGAATATAGCTATGGTCATTCCTAGCTTTCTCCCGGTTCTAAACACTACTCTAGTCTTTTCCATGATCACCCGATTACATGGATTTCACCGTCATAATAATACTCCATCCCCCCGATACCGTACAACGGCAACAGGTTTACATGATCCCTTCGTCCGGCATCATAGAACCCGAGGAAAGTGAATTCAGTCTCGGTATCGATGATGTTCAATTCACGATGCCTGAAAGGGCAGTTTTTTCTAAGGTTCCCTCTCGGGGTGTAAGCCTTGTCACGAAGGAAGGCTAACCCCTTCTCGTTCTGCTCGGGGGTGAGGGGTATACCGCACCCGAATTGTTCGGTATCTAGTAGCGTGTAGTCAAACAAGTCCTTGTTCTGTTGGTTTCCCCTGGTTTTCAGCAATCTAACTTGTTGCTCGGTGATGTAACCTTGTTTCTTGATGTCTTCAAATATTTGTTCGTTAGTTTTCATGGTATCTATTTTTTCAAGTGTTTAACATTATTTATTTGATATGGTTGTCATCGCTAGATGTTCGTTCCCATCGTACGGTATGGCTGTAACGTATCTAACACCCCCGCAACAACAGGTGTTCCCCTCTTCATCCTTGTAGGAGAAGAACTCGGGCCGCCAGTAGTCCCGGTCATCATCTCTCACCAGTACTCTATCGAACGGTTTAAATTCGTGTTCCGGCTCTTTCTTCAAGTCTTCAATTCGTTTCGTATCCGGGTTCCATCTCTTCATACCGTATGATAACGCATCAGTAATGACTTGTATATCTTCGGGGGTGGAGGGGGTAACATCATCGTATTTGCTTGTGTTGTTATTAATATCTAGGAAATCTATATCCATTCTATACAGGGCATGATAATCTATCATTCCTGATCGTGTATCGAAGTCCTTGAATATGATAATATACTCGATAGAGTTATGTATAATAGTAAGGTAATCGCCTTCTTTCCATGTAACGTACTCGGGTACTTCTAACACCAAGTCGTACGGGCATTCATCTTTATCGTGATAGTACTCTCCTCTAGTGGTGTACGTTCTAGCTATCGTCAAGTCGCTTGTCATAGGGGAGGGGCATATGCACACTAGCGGGCATTTGCCGGGGGCATCATACTTTAATATCGTGTATTGTTCCCCATCTCTATCTATTACCCGTCCTTCTACCCGTCCTTCTTGAATGTCTTTCGCTAGTTTTAAATCAAATGGTATCGTTACTTTTTTCATGGCGTTTATTTTTAAGTGTTTATATATTATATCTCGAACATGATGTTATCTATTAAGGTATGTTAATAATTGATGATTGTCCCGTCTATCGTGTAGTAGTCGTCCTGTTCTGCTAGTATTCCCTTGATGTACTCTTCACTAGAAAAATATTCTTCGCTTTCATTAAAAAATTTATCAACAGAATCAAGACAATATTCTATCAGTTTATAATAGTTATTCACTTTTAACTTTCCTTCAATATATGAGAAGATAGGGGATAATATAACATGATCCGTGTACACTCCCGTTAACGGGCAATCTTGATTCACCATTATCTTAGAAACCCTACTTTTACCGTTCTTGAAATACTTTCTAGGTTCGGTAAAGTAATAGTCTATTAAATGTCTGACTCTCCTGTACAAGTATTTCCCGGTTAACTTGTAATCTTCTGGATCGTCAAGAATCAAACCGCCGCATCCATTCACGTAAGCACTAACGAAGTACATGAACTTTTCAATAGTGCGATCCATTTCATCGTGAATGAATTGCATTTCACGATCGCATATAGTTTCTCTATTATTTTCAATGATTTTATGTTGTACCTCTTCACTTAACTCGTGAAAATAGTACGCGTTTACTTGTATCGTCTTCATGGTATCCAGTGTTTTACAGTGTTTGAACCTCGTTCTCTTTCAAGTTGTCATAGAACGACCTGTTAGCGTTGTACTCCCTTGCTATCTCGTCAACCGTACACCCGTCCCCCAGCTTGAGGGTGATTGACTCGAACACGTTATCACGCATGGAGGCCACGATGTCGGTTGAATCATGGACGGGGGAGGGGGATATTGCCACCACCCAAGCCGAGATAGCGGTAATTATTAAAGAAGTGATCAAGTATTTCATAATCATGTATTTATTTTTGTCTCCTGCAATTTTCTATCGTTTTTACTCTCCTGCCTAGATAAAAGGCTCTAGTTAAAGTCGTGCGTGATGATCCTTCGTCAACTACCCAAACCTGACACGATTCGCAGTCATCGCTTATCGGTGTCACCTCGGACACGATAAAATGGTTATCTTTCGCTGCCTTTTTAACGTGGTCTATAACGTCAAGATAGGTTATAAAACAAAATTCGTTGTTCATGGTATTCAAGTTTAAATGTTAATGGTCAAGGGTGGGGGAATCGAACCCCGGTAAAGTATCCATACCCCTCGAAATGTGATAGTGAAATTGATCTCTAGCGGTCGGGGGTGGGGTGGATCATCCCCGCCACGGGACGCAGTTTGTAACGTTATAGCATCCGTCACCGTCACCCCCTAACCGCTGATTTAAACGTACCGTGTGTAACACGTTATTATATAACGCTTTACACCGTTTTGACACGTGGTTGTTAGTCAATGACTGATCAATCAACCCGTCTGCCCCGGGCTTGGTTACCCGGCCGTGTGTTATCCTACCCAACAAGTAAATATATACAGGTCAATATAATGATTCATCATCATGGATTCACGCTTAACGACCTTCAACAAGCAAAGAACTAGAGAGAAATGAAGAGGAGCGGGATACTAGCGTTATTGACCCGGGTGGGGGTGGTAGTCTCAGTCTCTATATATACCACCGACCCGGTAACCTGTTCACCCTGGGTTCTAACCGTGTCCACCGTTTCACCATCTATATAGATGTTGTCCTGTTAGAACCTTGATGCCTCAACCGTGATAAGAACTCTCTCGCTGTTTTGTTGATACAAATGTACGCAAAAGTACGTTACACTCCAAACTATTTAACGATAAAAGTGTAAGCAAAAGTAAATAATGACGTGTAACTATATATAAATCAACAGGATATAACTATGTTAAAGTTTGTAAAATATAAATCTATACCCCGAAAACAGGGGTAAAACTATAAATTGTAGTTTAACTTTTAACACTAAAATATAACATCATGTTAAGAATTTAACAGAAATTCCCGGAAAAGGCACGCAACAGGGAAGGGGGTACGATACAGGGAACAGGTATAAACAGGTGAAAAGGGGTGGGAGGGGAGTGATATAGACAACAAGAACCGATCACCCCACCCAGAACGAAAGAGAGTGGCTATATATAGATAGAACGTTAATAGAAGACGATAGAGACACGATCGGGAGGGAGGTGGATACAATACACGTGAAGAAGAACAAGAGCGTTATACTCGATATATGAATGAATTGGCTGCGCAATGACACTGCGCACCACTTCACACCCCACCATACTATAACTAGTAGTTATAGATATAGAGGGATAGGTATAACTAAAAGTTATAGCATGATTGATAAAGGGGTGGGAGGGGGAATAATGGTATGTATTATAGACGTACTGCGGGAGGTGGGGGAGAATAATTGTATAATGTTAAAACGTATAGCGAGGGGGTTGGGGGTGTATTATCCCCACTCCCCACACCACCAAGTAATATGTTCCACGTGGAACATTTTCTACTATACTATATATAATAAGGTATAAAACCCCACCCCCACCCGATCTATTATACCTATATATATATATATATAAGGTATGATTTTCTTTTCATGGTGGTGGGGGTATGAATTCTAGTTATACCTTATATATATGGTATGAAATTCAGTTATCGTGGAATACTGTTTGAATTTTGATATGTTCCACGTGGAACGTTGTTAAAATTAGTTTAACCCACCCCCACCAGGATAATAGTATAACCGGTTTACAGGGTTGGGGATGGTTCAAACGAAAAGGTAAAAACTTTTATCCCCACCCGATAAAATGAAATTGAGTTACAGGGGTGGGGGATGTTTCGGATTGCATGAATGAAGTGTTGAGGTGGGGGTATAATGCTCTATACCTATTATGATTGTAATTTTTGATACCCCCTCCCATCCCCTCCCTTGTCAATTATTATTTCTATAATATACCCCCTCCCCTCTCTCTACATACCTGTTTGGTGTGGGGTGGGGTGTGGTGAATTTTCGTGGAACGTGTATCGAAAAATAGATATGTTCCACGTGGAACGTTTTGTTAAAAAGCATGATGTTCCACGCCATTTTACTTGGTGCAGGTAGGGGGTCTCGCTGTTTATAGACCCCATCCCGCTCGAAAAAAAAGAGGTGTAAAATGAAAAAATGAATATACGTATGGGGGGGGGTAGGGGTGGTTATATTATATATAGTATAATATAATATATTAATACGTGCGAGAAAAACAAATTTTTGACTATAAATAATGTTAACTGGTTTGGTGGTGGGGTAAAAGAAACCCCCTCCTTCCCTTTGTTGTTGAATCGGTCACTGTTAATTACAGTTGGGTTGGAGGGGGTGGTGTTTAAATATAGATTGATAAAATGCTCTAGTCTCGTACTATTAATTTTCTAGGTACTTTCCGTGTGACTGATACCCAGCAATCGTCTATTTTTACCATCTCGTTTATATCACCTCTAGTCAGGTTAGGGGGAGTGTCTCCCTCCCACCCGAGGTATTCCATGTCTCCTTCTGATAGCTTGTAATCTCCCAGTGCTTTCTTGACTAGCGATACTGGATCGTCATGTCCTTCTTCCATGATGTAAGCGTTGTCATTGTTTAACGATGGTATCATGAAGTGCGGTACCAGTTCACCGTTAATATCCTTCACGTTGAAGAACACGAACAGCACGTCGAGGGTGGGTTCTTCTTCTGTTTTTTCTACCTCTTCTTCTTTCTCCCCTCCCTGTACCGCTATGTCTTCAAACCTGACTGCTACCTGAACGTTTATCATCGTGTACTTACCGTAACTTCCTATCGTTGTGGTGTTGCTGTATATACCTAGTTTATTCAACTCTTCAACAGGTATCTTGTGGTCCTTCACGTACTCGAATAACCCGGTTAACGCTTCTTCTGGCGTGGTTGCTCCTTCATTCTTGAACGGTGTATCGTCAACCTTGGCGTTCCATTTATACCCGTCAGGAGAGTAGATGTTAACTACCATTACCATCATCCCATCCTGTTCGATTCGTGCCAGTGGAACGAAATCATCGTGGAGGGTGGGGAGCATTACTAGTGATAAATCATGGTCCTCGAATACTAGCCGGTATACCCCCTCCTCGCTACTTCTCACGTTTCCCCTCATTCCATATAACGTCATCCAGTTAACGTTTAAATTAGCGTCTCTCTCCCCCGGCTTCAACAGATCGCTATACTTCAAAACCAACTCTATATTGATGACATTCTTGCATTTATTAAACTCTCCTATCTTTCTCGTGTATTCCGTTATCCCCACCTGGTTAAGGTAACCCCTCCCCACGAACTTGTTATTTTTCAGTTTTTCAAGGTACAGTTTTATCGCTTCCGACGGGGTGTCAGCTTGAGCGCCTAACCCTATCTTGCTGTCGAACACGTCCCACGTCCCCTCTTGCAGTTGTCTCATGTAAATCCACATCCTGATGTCATCGATCTCGAACCTTGGCATTTTAATCCCGTCGGGGGTGAGTTCAAGGAACCCGGCCTCTTCTCCCCTGAACCTTAAAGATAGCCCGTCGTGAACGTCCGTGTACTCCACGGTACCGGTTATCCCGTCTATCTCCACTCTCATCCCGTCATATGTATAGTCTCTTGGTGCGGGTTGAACACCTATCGTGTCTGAACCCGATTGTGACAATGATGCAGGGAACTTTATACTATCTTGGAGGGGGAGTTTCGAGTAAGCTGGTATCGGTTCTAGTTGTAAATCTTTGCCTAACAAGTAGTTATCAATAACTTTCTTGTCATGTTGTAATTCAACATCCTTCAAGAAATCGTTCACCGGGAACACCTTGCTCGTGTTATAACTCTCTATCTCCCTCCTTATCTTCCCCACCTCCATCATGAGACCGGCGTACTTGTACAAATTGCTCTTTAGCGACTCGTTAGTAGTTTCTATCTCCCATTCCAGGTCGCCGTCTAGCATGTCGAGTAACTCTTCCAAACCGGTGATGAACTTGTCACCGTTATCGTCTTGTACCAGTACCGTCTTGATACTGCCGCTATCGTATACCTTCGCTTTCATGACTGTTATTTTTCGATATATAATTCAAGGATGCACTCGTTAGTGGAGAGGGGGTGATTTATCGTTTTCTTGTAGTACTCTACCAAAATGTCAGGATTCACCTTGCTTAACTTGTCAAACACGGTTGGTATGATGTCAGCCATCATGGTCCCTTCTATCGTCTCTCCCGGGATGTCCACCATGAAAAAGGAGTAATCCACCTCGTCGTTGTCGAACTTGTACAACGGCAAGTTAATTCTTGTCCATTTCTCGTCTCCTATATCGCCTTTCATGACGCTACCGTCAGGGTGCAGGAAAACGCTATTACCGTTCTTGAAGCAAGAGAACAGGAAACGCCCGTTATACTTGATTGCAACCATTAATAACTCGCCATCTATCACGTAGTTAATTCCAGTAACCCACTCCCTCGGGGTGATCGCTATTGCCATGTCATCGTAAGATTTCATGTTACAAGTTGCCATCACTTTATCGTTACGGAAGAAGTAGTACGTGTCGATGTTATCGTTAGCCGTCATGAAGTCACACTTCAAGAAGTGATTGATCATCCCGTTATTACTTTTCAGCTTTAACATGGGTTCATTCGCCTCGTTCATCTTGTCAATAACGTCACTAGAAGGGTTGAAATACATCTTGTTGTAAAAATATGACGAGTTAACTCTCTCGTTGAAATACTTGTCGATTGTAGGGGTGGGGGACACGGAATTGCAATCTAACTTTAAAACTTGTCCTTCCAGTGTAGCTTTATTCATGAAGTTAACCGGTATCACCGTCTCTGGCTCCCTCCCCACCATCTCCTTGATGTCTTCCAGTATATCGATGTTCTCTTTAAGGTTGATGATGTAATCTTTAACCTTCCCCGCCACCACGTTATCCCCTTCCACCAGTATATCCTTCCCTGACTTTATCATGTCGAGGAGGGGTAGCACGGACGTTACCATCTTGTTACCCTCTTCATCCTGTAATAGCACCACGTGAGTGCCGTTGTCAATTTCAATAGTCGCTTTTATCATTTCCTTGAATATTAAATAGTTAGTAATACTTTTCCTCTTTCCTGCTTATTATCTCCCCTCCCACCTTCACGTGGGTGATGGAGGGTACTTCCTCGAAATCCTTGCCGTTACCGGAGAACTGGATTCCCTTGGCCTGTATGGATACTTCCACGATGGATTTGTTATACTCTTCAAGGTGACTCCTTGGTATGATAACGTAGTTCTCTACCGTGTACGCAACTGGATGCTTCAACTCCTTGATGTTCTTCTTTATCATCTCGATGTCCTCCCTCGTCTTGTCAACGACTGACCTGTTCCTTAACACGTCAAATGACATGAACAGGACCAGAACGAGGGTGCAAACCGATATCGCCAGTGTCAAGTAAGCTATCATACCTCCCCTCCTTCCTTCTTTTCAAGTTCAACTTCCGCCTTGAGCCTGGCCATGTTCTCGTCCACCTCCTTGTTAAACCTCTTCACGGACGCCGCCCAGTTCACGTAAGTCTTCATGCCTCGTCTCTGGTTAGCTGGTATGGACTTCATCCAGTCCTCCCCCATGTCGCTGGAGAAAGTGGGCATCTTCTCTATGAGCATGCAGTAGTGCATGTACTTGCGATAGATGTTCCGGCACTTGACGGTTAACTCGTAAGTCTTCTTGAGGTGTCTCGATCCACCCCCACCCCCGAACATGGTCATCAGGCCGTTCTCCACGAACCATCTCACGACCCTTCTTGACCCGTCCCTCCCGTACATGTACGGTAGTTCCCTGAAATCGTCCACGGATACCACCCTGTTCAGGCACACCAGGTAGTAAATCAACCCCAGTTGCTTGTCGTTCATCTTGAACTGCCTTCTCATGCACTCGTCTATCAGGTACTTGTACTTCCCCATCGTGCAACCTATGATCGTCCCTTGAAGGACGTTCCCCAGGTCCCTCTTCCACACGTACTTGTACATTTTCCCGTTATCCTGCATCCTGTAATGATGACGAGGGGCGTAGCAATCGAACTTGCTTGGCTGTTGATAAACGGTCGGTCTTCCAAGTCTTATCGCCATATCTTTTTAATTTAAATAGTTAATTAATTGATCATCAGTCTTTTCAGCCACAAGTCGTTGGTACCTCTTGAAGATACCGTCAAGGTCCCATCCCTCGTACTTCAAGAGTATTTTCCGGAGGTACAAGTGAGCCAGGGGGAGGGTGTTCCCGGACGCCAGGTTTCTTAACACCATCCTTAAACGGTGACCGTCCGTGAATTGATGGGCGAACAACGATTTAACTTCATCATCGCTCTTCATCTCCACCTTGTTCTCGATCAAGTATTCCTCTATCTCCTGTTTCACCACCCACAGCACGAGGATCACGCTCTTGAACACTTGCTCTCTCTTGATCACGCCACCTAGAAACACCTCGTCGGTCTTCTTCATCAGGCTAGACAACCTCCTTATGTTGATGTCGTCTATCTTCTCGGCGTCCGTGGCCTCCCTCACCTCGGGTATGGAAACCAGTAACTCCAGTTCTTCTATTTCAATTCCCATGTCGATAAAATTTAATATTTAACGGAACAAATATATGAAAAATACTTGTAAACGTCAAAGTTTTTCCCTATTTTTGTCGAAACAAAAAATCTAGTTGATATGAATAAAGAATTTAAAGTCAAAGACATCTTCCAGCCACAGCAAGTGAGCGAGAAATTGAGAAAACAAGAGGTATTATTCACGTGGAACGACGGGCGGTGGGATCATGACGTCGTGATCCAGTTCCTGAACGACCGTATCGACTCCCTCGTGCAACTGAATATAGGAGACACCGTGGAGGTGGGATTCGACGTTGAATCGAGACGGTGGGAGAAGGACGGCGTGGTACGTTACTTCACCTCGTGTACAGGTTGGAACGTCAAGATCGTGGGCAAGAACCCAGCCTACCTGCAAGACCAGGGGCAGTTCACTCAAGCGAGACAGGAGTTCAGCCAGCAACCTTCTGCCCCCCAACCCCAACCGGTTCAACAGCAACAGGGTGGCTTGAATAACTTCCCGCAACAAGAGGACGACTTGCCCTTCTAGCTAACTAACTGATAATCAATAACTTCATTGATCATTTCGTACTTTTTGATTTATTTCTTTTTAGACATGTAGATTTCCCCTCCCCTTCACCGGGGTGGGGTTTTCTTTTTCGTTATAATTTCATATATTTGTGTACAATTAAATACACGTGTTATGGCATTAAAAAACTTAGAATTCAACGAGACCGGGGACAAGAAGTTCAAGGTTTCATTTTCAACTAGCGGGAAGATTAACGTTTTCCTTGACAGGGTGGATAACTCTGACGTGATGATCTACTTGTACCCGAAGGGGTTTGACCCGGTTCTTTACAAGGTGATCAAGCCGGAGAAAACTGACGTGTTAATAGACATGGAAATACCGGGTGATGGCGAGATTACAGTAGACATCATTTCTAACAGCGAGGTGATCAACGCTTGTTACGTGACGAGCGCCGAGACGTTCGTTTACTCCGTCCCCGCCTCCTCCGTTATTTTCGATGACGGTAAAAGCTTCCAGCAAAAACTGGAGTCTGGAGAGTTGAAAGGGCAGAAGGGAGACAAGGGAGCCACTGGAGCCACCGGGGCGAAGGGGGAGAAGGGAGACGCGGGTCCTGCCGGTCCTACCGGTCCTCAAGGTCCAGCCGGTGCTAAAGGTGCTACTGGCGCTGCCGGGGCGAAGGGAGCTGACGGTAAATCCGTTAAGGCAATCAGCCTCACCGCCGATTCTTCCGGCAAGATCACCGGTGGGAAATGCACGTTGTCTGATAACTCAACGCTTACCATCACCGTTACCACGGCTACCGTTTGATGATTTTTCCCGTTTAAGCCGTTTCTTTACATACTGGAGCCGTGGGGATACCATCACGGTTTCTATTTCCTCGAAAGTGTTGTAATACATCTTCATGGCTCTCTCGGCCTGTTCCTTGTATTCCCTGTTGGTGGTGCTGGTGTAAACGTCGTAATTCTCCATGATTAATTCTTGAAAAGAGTAGGGGTGGGTCAAAATAACAAATCCCCACCCCTTGAACAACTATTGTTAACAATGAAAACCTTGAAATTTCCCCCTCCAACACCGGTGGCGCGAGGGGGACAATTCACTTACTATATAATTCAAAGCAAAGACATGCAAATATAATAATTTAATCGTCAACATCAAGCTCTTCCCTGTTAATACTTGGATGCTGTTTACGACTGTAATATCTATCCCTGTCCTCGAAGAAAGCCTCTATGGGGTCGGAGGGTCTGGACAGCAACATGTTACATAGTCTCTCGTTATCCCTTTGGATTTTCGTTTTCAACCTCTCCCTCTCGAGGTGCCTTATGTAAGCCCCGTACAGGTAATTTATCACTTCTTCTCCCGTTGCCATACTATTATTCTAAAAATATATTTTTAATTATCCATTTCCTGGCCCCCCTCACCCACTCGTGGTCCTCTATCACGAGCAGTTTATCCGCCATAGGGTAAACGTCTATCTCTCCCCACCTATCGTCAAAGAACTTGAACATGGTGGCATGGTTACAGGCTCTAACATCGTAAGCGTCGAGGGAGGGGAGTATCTCTCTTTTGAACCTCACCATCCTTTTCAGCCTCTCGGCCTTGCTATCTTGCTTGACCTTCTCCATCTTGAACATCGTTTCTACTCTCTGTCTATCCATTTCATGTAAGGACATACCTCCGACTTTTTCTTCCCCATGCTAGCTAACACTCACCGCTTTCTTGATAGGGCATCACCTTTAATATATTTACTATATATTAGTAGGTTATTAGTAATATATATGTTACTAATATACTACAACTATATTAACTATACAAGTGATATTCATGAAGAATATAGTGTAGTAGATGGGAGGAGACCTCCGCCGTGAGCATTAAATAACAAGAAGAATACTTAAGGGTGGGCAGGACCTTCTGGTCGAGTGACTCCCACTCCCTCTCCATGAAAGCTTCCTGTCTCCCCTCCATAACCTGTGCTATGGATTCCTTGTCAGGAGCGATTCGGCCCGTTGGTGGTCCATGACCTCCACCTTGTACCTTGCGGCATGGGTTACTCGTCGTCAAGTCGTACAGACGTAGCGAGATTTCTTTGAACCTTATTCATGAACAGTTTATATTCCAGGCACTCTAGCCTTGGTGAGCGTTTTCGGGTGTCAACCGGGGCGACAGGTCGCTCTGTCTTCAACTGCCGCTATATACCTCTTGTCGTGGGAATCTCTATAAAAAGAGAAATCCTTGACCGGACTAGTGTTGATGGGAGATCAGAAAGTCAAGGATAAGCTCTCAAGTATCTAGGCACTTACATTTTCATGTATTTACGCTTCACCGGAACGCTACTTTTTAGGTCAATTTCTTGACGGTCATCCATAGTTGGAACCTCCACGTACAAGTCCCGTGTGCCACAGGCTAATTTTTTATCTAATAAATTCGTAGAACGCAAAAATTTAATGTTGCTTGTCATAGTTTTCGATCTCCCAATCAGTCCACTACTACATAGCAAGGCAAATATACGGTGAAGTTTCGAGAAAACAAAGCGTGAAGGCAAAAAAAAATCACGTGGACGGGGAATTTAGTAGAAGGATACGTTTGTCGTGCGGATTAGAACGGATGTTCTTGGTGTTAAATATTTGTTCTTGGAGATCGTCCACGTGATAATACAAAGGTGATGATTTTATTCTTAGAATCAAAATATTTTTTATATATTTGCCTAAGTATTAAATATAATCACCATGAAGTGCAAAAAACGCAAAGGATGTGGCGGCAAGCCTAAAAAGTAGTTTGACATGAGCGACGAGAAGAAAGAGATACTGTTGGGAGCCAACGCTAGAGAGGTACCCAACTCCATAAAGTTCCCCACGGGGATGAAAGAGAACCCCTCCCCGTCACTGGCTGACTTCCTGATGACGCAGAGGGCCGACAACCTCGGTGGTGACCCCGAAACCATAACGCTAGAGACCCTGGGCAAGTTGCTGGGGGTGGGGGAAGGTAGCGGTAACCCGTCAACCGATCCCATATTCAACACGTTGACGGTTTCGAAGTGGCTCAAGGTTGGTGAATCTATCACGATTAACGATCTTATATTCAGGATATTCCGTGATGGTTTGAAGACTTACATACGTGCCGAGGACCTCAAGAACCCGGAGGCGGAGATATGGATTGACCTCTACGCCGGCGCTTTCACGAGACTTGTAGCGACTCATTACGACACCCCCGGGTGGCAGCAAGGGATCGCCGGTGGGTCGTTATGGAACGACGAGACCGGTAACTCTCACCTTGAAGTTGACTACGCTTACATACGGAAGAAGGCCACGTTCGTGAACTTCGTGATACAGCAACTGACGGCGCAGGCCGGGCAGGTTATCATCACCCCCACCAACATGAAGATAGACAGGGTGGAAGAGCTGGATCAAGGTTACAAGTGTTACGCCGAGGAGGGTGAGCTAAACACGTTCATCGTTTACGACCAGGCTAGATGCCAGAAGTTCACGCCGGAATACCAGAAGTATTACTGGCGTCTCGTTATAGCCGTTGGCGCCGATTACTGCATATTATCGAAGACCGATCAAGACGGTAACGGTGACGTCCCGGAGGCCGGTGACGAGATCGTGTTGTTCGGTCACAGGGACGACAAGAACAAGCCGAGACAATCCGCCATCATGCTGGATGCCGCCTCTGACCAGGCCCCGGCGATTTCCATATACATGGGTATCAACTCCTACGACCTTACCGGTAAACGGGTGGGGGTGTTCGGGAGAGACCCGCTAGACGCCGCCGCCGCCGGTATATTCGTGCAGAACGGTCGTTTCGAGAACATCATGATAGGTCCCGGCTGTACCGGTCTTGACAACTTCGCCGAGTACGACAAGCTGGTTAACGATATAAACAAGGCGGTGTCGAAGAGCGTTGACATCATGCCTGACCCCGCCCCCGCCTTCATGACCGACAAGGACGGTAACACGACCCCTGACGAGATCACGATACGGGTGTCGGAGAACAACTTCAACTCCGATCTCGGTGGTTACCGCAGGTGGTACTACCTTTCAAGCGACGGTTTCAAGGAGATAGAGGGCGAGAGCCAGAAGATACTGGTAATCACCCCCGACAAGGAGTGGTGGGATAACAAGAGTACGCTATCCGTCATGTACGAGGTGGAGATGGACGGGGAGAAGTACTCCGACGTGGCGTCTCTTATCAAGGTGTCTGACGGTATCAACGGGGCCGGAGGTTACATCGCCGTGCTGGATAACCCGTACGTGGGTATAGCTTCCGATTACAACGGGCAGATCAAGGACGGCCAGCTCGGCGAGAACGGGCGTGCCAAGACGGGTGTCGTGGCTTACGCCGGTACGACTTTACTGTCTCCCAACCCTAACCCGGGGAAAGGACAGTACAAGTTATCCATAAAGAAGGTGTCCGGTTGCACCGCCGCCCTCACGCAGGCGGGTGGCGAGATGTACATACTTGACATGTTCCAGGACATGGCGTCGGTGACCCTCACCGTCAACTTCGAGGGAGTCGGGGTGACTATGGACCTCGTTTTCAATTGCAGCAAGACTTTCGACGGCGCTTTAAGCTCCGAGGAGATAAAAGGTGAACCGGGGGAGGCGGCTTACTCGCTGGACCTCGATAACGACGTCTGCATAGTTTCCACCCAGCCGGACGGTAGCGGTGGTTACTGGGGCGATAACGCCAAGACGACCGCTATGGTGACGAAGGGGGGAAAGGACATCAGCTCCAAGTACAACTTCTCGACCGAGGCCAACCCTGACACGATAGATTACCTCGCCACCAACAACGGGAAGACCGTGCAGGTGAAGGGCATGGAAGAGGATGACGGTTTCATCCTGTTCACCTGCATGCCCAAGAACACCATGGACCCGGACACGATAAACGCCCCCACCTTGCAGAAGAGGTTCAACATCTCGAAGAACAAGCAAGGGGAGCAGGGTCAACGTGGACCCGGAGGTTACGTGTGGATCGTTTACGCAGACGACGAGGTCGGTACCGGTATCACGCTATCACCGGAAGGCAAGACTTACATAGGGCTGGCGCACGACAAGGAAGTGCCTAACCCTCCCATGCCGCTTAACCCGGCTGATTACAACTTCTCGCTGCTCACGGGGGAGGGAGTACCGGGACCCCCGGGAAGTGACCGTTTCATCTGGATCAAGTTCTCCACCACCCACCCGATCACTGACCTCTCGCAGGTTACCAACGACGGCTCGGCGGAAGGGCTTCGATTCATAGGGTTCTCTTACAATCAAGTGAACCAGGAGGAAGACACCTTCCCACCGGGAGAGGAACAGACCATCGACGTGGCTTACTACAACCGTGAGTACGAGTGGTCAGAGTACAAGGGAAAGGACGGTATAGGCTTGCAAGTGCAATACTCTAAAGATGGTAACTCCAACTGGCACTACCCGTTCCAGGTTGACGACGTGTTCATGAGACAGAAGATGGACGACGGTGTCACCTGGTCAGACCCCATGAGGATCGTGGGGGAGGCAGGGCAGGACGGGACCTACGTTGACTACCAGTTCGCAAAGAACACCTCGATGGAGACACCCCCTACATCGGGATGGCAAGACGCCCCTCCCAAGACTAGCGGTAACGAGTTCCTGTGGATGAGAAAGGGAACGGTTGAACCTCCCGCCACGGAAGTACCGGCTGACGGGTGGAGTACCCCTGTCGTGCTTACAGGGCCGTCAGGAGCCTCTTACTGGATCGTGCCAGATACCAGGTTCATCAACATGCTGAACGGGTCTCCTAATCCCCCTAAAGTGCGTTTCACGGCTAAACGTGGATCGGTAGCCGACGGGGTGACGGGGTGGTCGCTCGGTTACTGGCGAACCGCTTACTCTAAAGATAATCAAAAGACCTGGACCACGATAAAATCGTGGACTTCACAGGTACCTTACATAGACGTTGACATCGACCCGTCGTGGACGAACCTCAGGGCGGAGCTTTACTTCGATCAAGGCTTCGTTAACATCTGCGACAGCGAGGTCGTGTTGATACAGGACGTTTCCGGGATACCGGGAGAGTCCAACTACGTTATAGACCTTGACAACGAGGTGGGTTCCACGAACACCTACTCCGACGGTAGCGGTGGTTACTACGGTAACAACATGCTGACGAGGTTACGGGTGTTCTACGGGACCGAGAACGTGACGAGTCAAGCCACGGTTACCGTGTCCGCCGATTCAGGCATCACGTTCACGAGAACCAACAATTCCGAGTACGTTCAGGTTCAGGTGACCGGTTTCACGGGATCGAACATGACCGGTTCTGTTATCTTCAACGTGTCTAGCGCTAGCGGGGCATTCCCCTCCATCCAGAAGATGTTCAAGGTTATCCGTGTCCCTCAAGGGGAGCGTGGACCGGAGGGTGATTCCATATCCGTGCAGTTCTCCGTTAATGGTACTTCCAACTGGCACTACCCGTTCGTGGAGGGTGACATCTACATGAGACAACGTGTCGGGAGCGGGGCGTGGTCAGACGCCATACGAGTGGTGGGCGAACAGGGAGAACCGGGGGCGGACGGTGAATCAGGTGGTTACACCGAGTTCCAGTTCTCCATAGGTGCCTCTCGAACCGATCATTCCGATATATCTGAAAGCTCGTGGACAGACGGTCCTCAAAGCACCACGGTCGCCAAGCCTTACGCCTGGATGCGTAGTAGAACCGTTGACAAGTTCGGCTCCGTTTCAGGATGGACGTACGGGTCTTACGGCGCCCCCGGTAACGATGGTGCTGACGGTTTACCCGGTACCGCTTACTGGCTATCCACCGATTGTTCGAGCGCTTCGATTCGTGATGATAGCGCAAGCCCAACCACCGTTACCGCAACGGCTCACAAGGGAGAGGGAGGGGTAGGTGTTACCGATTACTCTTGTTACTGGTACGTGGCCGTGTCTTACGACTACATGAAGAACTGGACGGTTATAAAATCGGCAGGTGGTTCGGCGGCTACCAAGTACACGTACACGCTGGCGAAAAGTTCAACGAAAGGTTGGCCTACCAACATCCGTTTTATCGCCTTCTTCGATTCAGCAGGCACCAAGATGATAGATACCGAGGACGTACCGGTTATCAACAACGACCTTAACGACGTGACGACCCTAGACTACCTCAAGCACGCCTTGCAACAGAAGACGGAAGTGGATGGAGGTTTAATATCCACCACGTACATCAAGGTTGGTTATTCCCCCTCCCTGCGTGACGGTAGTTCTATTCCTGACGAGATACCCAGCGACTGGGTGGAGACGGGAGGTATGTACGGTGGATCGACGCTGGCACCCGGTCAAGGTGACGTGTGGACGATAAGACAGTTCAGGAACCGTGTACCTAGATTTTACAGTGGTGGGGATTTTGACGCAGCAAAGGCCGCTCTCGCTTACGCAACTACCCAGCTAGGTGCAGATAGCTACAATCCTCCAACAGACAAGGTAACGTTCGCCGTGAGTGACTCGGGTATATTGTACGCCCAGAACGCCTTCATCGAGGGTACGGTTATGGCGAGCGCTGGTAAAATAGGTAACCTTACCATAGATTCTGACGGTCTGGCTTACAATCAAGTTACAGAGAACGGGAAAACGTATTACAAGTCAAAATTGTACAACGGTGGACTAGTTTATCGTGAGAATTATAACTCCACTGATAGCGACTGGGATAGGCAAATAGCTATCGGGACGTCAGTTATTCCACCGTCAACTGGACTTAGTCCCATGTTGTACGGGAAAGTTAAGCAGAGAGGTAGTTATGATACCACCACTTTAATGTTCCTGTCTGTCACGGGTGGAACTAGAAACACTTTACTTGGAACTGGGCCTCAAGCCATAAGAATAAATGATGGTGACTTGCACGTTAATAACGGGTATATCACGATGGGTAACGGTGGAGCTATATTCATGAAAGGAGCTGATTCTTCTTGGTGTGATGTAAAAATTCAGAACGGCTGGATAGATGTTAGCCCAAATGAAACTAGTGACACGAAAGTGGGTGGTTTAAACTTGTACGGGAGAAAATGTTCTATAATTCACAGGGGAATAAATGTTATCACGTTGAAAGGTACTAATCCGGTATCAGTATTAAGTAACGCTAATAACATGGTGGCTCTTACTGGTGAAGGGAGCAGGAAGAAAATTTACCTTGAAATAAATCATTCTATCGGATCGTGGTATATCATAATGAGTTCCTCTAGTAAAGGATACGATATTTTACTTTCAAGTTCTAGCGAGAAATTCCTCAGGAATGGATCAAGATATTCAGCGTTACAATGTGATGGCGATAACGCCACGTTCGTTATAAAAGTTGACAAAAATAACTGGATGGGATACTCGATGCCAAATTACGAGATAGGCTATTGGAATGGATAATATATTAATGTTTTAAATTTACATCAAAATGAAAATTAAATTGACTATTTTAGACCGTATGATGTTGATGAATAACATCGTTGAATCTTTTAACACTCAAAACGGGACGAAGAAAGAGATCGTGATGTGCCAGTCCGCCTCCATCTCCCTGGGGTTGACGCCAAAGGATTACGAGGAATTCGAGATCACTCATGACGAGAAGAAGGGAACGGTTTCATGGAACAAGAAGGGACAGGAGCAGAGAGAGTACGAGTTGCATCACATGGTGGTTAGCTTCATCTGTGACGAGGTGGTTAAGAAGATGGAAGGAAACGGCCTGAACGGTCCCGTGCTGGCGTTGTTCGATAGATTCATGAAGATGATCGTCGAGAACCCGGAGAAAGGGCTACTGGAACCGGAGACCTTGAGAAAGGTGGAGAAGGAGTACCAGGAGCTTAACGATTTGTATAACACGTATAACCCGTATAACCCGGCCCCCTCCCAAGTTGAAGAGGCGAAAGTGGAAGAAGAAGCCCCGAAAGCGAAAGGACGGCCAATAAAGAACTAGAAAAGATGTCAAAGAAGATTACCCTTGAGAACGTGGATTCATCGGAATTACCGGAAATCCCGGTGATCGGGGAAGTCAAGCAGATAAGGTTCACGCAAGACATGGAGTTGGTCAGCACGCTGGCTGACTCCGACTTGTTTATGGTGCAAGTTGGTGCCGACCTTGAGGCTAGACCGAACACGATCACGTTTGATTTAATAATAAAGAATTTATCCGGTCCCATCGAGGAAGGGAGCAAGAAGTTTGTTACCGGTGACGAGATGTTCAAGGTTATCGGGGATATAACTCTTCTTGACACGTGGGACAACACCAACATCGTCAGCTCCCTGAACGCCACGTACGTTAACGTACGGAGGATAGAGGAGGAGTTGCGTCGTGAGATCAACCGATCCACGGGGAAGGACGAGCAACATGACGAGCAGATAGCCAACCTCAGGCAAGACCTCACCGCCACCAACGAGATGTTGAATCAAGAGATCAACAGGTCAGTGGCGAAGGACAAGGAACACGATGAATTGCTCGCCGGTTTGCGTGATGACGTGGATTCAACCAGTGACAAGCTGGACGCCGAGATCGACAGGTCAACGGCTAAAGACGCCGAGCATGACACCTTGCTCAAGGGGCTACGTGTGGACGTCAACGCCAACAAGAGTGCCATAGACTCGGAGGTGGCAAGGTCGACCGCCCGTGACGAGGCTCACGATGCCGCCATAGCGAAGAACGCATCGGATATAACCACCGAGGCGAACAGGGCGAAGGCGGAAGAGGCGAAGATACGGCAGGAGATGCAGACCGCCGACACTAACCTCCAGAACGCCATAACGGCGGAGACCGAACGTGCCACCGGTGTCGAGGAAGACTTGCAGCAACAGATAACCGACCTGTCAGGGTCCACGGATGATAGGCTCGATGCGCTAGAGGCCCTGTCTCACGAGCAGAACACCGATACCGGGACGACGAGCAAGACGTTCGTTATAGATTCCGGTAACACGGGAGCCATGTTGAAGGCGGAAGGTGGAGGACTGTCCACCCGCACCAAGGGGGACGCCGGTTACGCTAACTTCACCGTCCAGAACCTAGTGATAAAGGGTGACGTCACTCAAGAGGGTGACACTTTCATCACTCAAGCGGAGAGGGTCGAGGTTCATGATAACATGATCCTCATTAACGAGGGAGAGACCGGTGCCGGTGTAACGGCAGGTTTCGCCGGTATAGAGGTTGACCGTGGTACCGAACAGAACTTCATGTTCGGGTTCAACGAGTCGGACGGGATGTTCAAGATCGGGAAGGAAGGTAACATGTTCGACGTGGCACTTAGACAGCCGGTTGGAGAGATGACAGACGGCATGTTCGCCTCGTGGGACGCAGCTACCAAGACGTTCAAGACCACTAACCTGATCCCATCCACCCTCAAGTTGTATCTTGGAACAAATAATGTAGATATAAGTTATAACGAAGCTGATAGCGGTGCTATAAGATTAAGAACTAACGGACGATCATTAAATATATTTACGTCTAATAGTTATACTAATTTTAGATCAACACTCCACAAGTTCCAGTTTATCGGTGATGTTAGCATTTATACTGGTAAATTAAATTCTTCCGCATCCACTTTTAGTATTAGCGTGGCAGGTGGTAGTAGTATGGTGATAGATGGTACTGGCTCAACTTTAAATACCCCCCTCACCGCCAACTCGTTCTTCCGTTCATCGGATAACGCAGAGGTGTTGTACGCCACTGACATCACCACGCTAACTGACGGTATGTTCTTGTCGTGGGATGCCGATAACAAGAAGGTGGTGACGACTAACAAGTTGCCTATCGGTAAGAAGTTGTACATCGCTTACGATCACACTTACATCACGGAAGGGGGGAGTGATGGTATCGAGTTTAACACCCGTGACGCCTGGTTAAGGGTTTCAACCGGGTCCGTGGAATCGAGATTCACTTCTAGTGCTAACTGGTTCCTTTTTGAAGGTAACATATCCACGACTGGAAAGATAACCACCACTGGCACGAGTCTTCGCCTTGAGAATAAATCCAACTACCTGTCGATAGGGAATGGTGCGTCCACGATGGATACCACCTTGAAGGCTACCACGTTCTACCGTTCTTCTGACGACTCGGAGGTCCTGTATCAAGCCGACCTCAAGAGCGTGTTAACTGGCAAGGAAACGAACTACGCCCCCACCGTCAAGGCCGTGTCAGACGCAATAGACGCCGTTAATACTGGTACCACCGAATCTCTCAAGAATTACTTGAAGTTGTCGGGTGGCAACATGACAGGGTTGATTATAATGAATAACGGACTTGGAATTTTTGTTAAAGATACTAGTGGTGTAGATAAAAGGTTAATTAGTAAAAGTGATACTAATACCACGTTCATTGGTGATGTAGGAGGTAGTGTTCTTATATATAGTAGTGATTCAAGTATAGGACATTACAGGAATGGAACCACTTACAATATTCTTGATACCTACAACCTCCCCGACCCCGCCACCAAATCAGGGAATAACGCTTTCACCGGAATAAACAGTTTCGTTGCAGGAAATTTTTCAGTGGGTCCATTTAGCGTGACAAGTACTGGATCATTGTTAACAGACATATCAGTAAATGGTAAGTGGGAACGTGGTATTACGTGGGTAAACAATAGTTCGGAAATAGAAAGAGCCTCGTTCGGGTGTTGCGGTAATAATGGTCATATTAATTACGTTTATATCCGTTTTGGTAACGTTCCTTCTGGTACTCAACAATACGAGCTTAATGAATTAAGTTTGAAGGTTCCATCATTATGGAATTTGAGAGATCAAAATAGCAATATTATTATGTTGGAAGGCGAAAGTATTGCTACTTTTGGTCGTTTATCAGGAACCACCAAGATAAGGAGTGGAGACGTGGATTTGATTCATAGAAAGGGATTAACTGATTATAAGATATGGGATGCCAGCAACCTCCCCACCCCCGCCTCCACCTCTGACATACCCGACGTGTCAGACATGGCCAAGAGGAGCGAGGCTAACACCTTCACGGCTAATAACACTTTCACCGCCGGGCAGTTTTCAGTTGGCAGTTTTATGGTATCTAGTTCTGGTAGTTTCGGGTGGAATGGAAATGTATCGGGGGGATGGGCAAGAGAATGTTATTTCTATTCTGGTGCTTCAAGTAGTACAGCACCTGTTATCGCTTTTGGAGGATTTGGTAATGGTAGTGATAACACGGTTAATTACGCTTATATTAGAGTTGGTAATGATGGATACGCTAATGCTAGTTACAAGTTCTGGAAGAATAAATTGTATGTACCATCATCATGGGAATTAGTTGATTCGGGAACTGACACTTCTGTTATTTTGTATAATAATGCTAATGCTCAACATATAGGTAGAGGTATTGGAGTTACTTACGTTAGAAGTGGGAATGACGACTTGTATCATACCAAGGGATCAACTAATTACAAGATACTTGACGAGTCAAACTACTCCCAGTACTTGCCTACTACCTCCAAGTGGACGTACGGGTTCGTTCACGAGGACAAAACGACCTATGATTTAAACACGGATTTGTTAGGTCCTGATACAGGTAAGCTTGCATACAATTACACTGGACCATCTTATTGGACAAACGGTCCCACCGGTATGAGTTATGGAATGGTTGTTCAAATATGGGGTAGTGGAAGCCAATCAAGTTCACCCTCATTGATGCCTCAACTTGCCTTTGACGTTAATCATAATGTTGCAGGTAGTACTCGTTACATGTGGTTCAGAACCGCCAATAACCTCGGGTACGGTGATTCATCAAACTGGAAGAGGGTCGTGACCGCAGACGAGAAACCGGCAGGATATGTACTTGATTCAAAGAATTATCCAGCATTAAAATCTCTTGAAACGGATGTTGCCTTAACATGGCTAAGGATGCCTCAAGCAGGCATAATTCCATATACACAGGTAAATTTTGTTGATGGTGGAGTAGGAACAATAGGTTCTGCGGATTGGGGATTTAAAAATGCATACATATCCAATGTTTATGCCAATAATTATTATTTTGGAACCACTGGAATGCATATAGAAGGAAATGCTGATGAAATAGGCTTATTAAACACTGGAGTGGCCAAAAAATTAAAGATTGGATCATTATTAGTATCAGCTAATTATGCAAACACAACCCTAGTTCCAACTAACGGTATATTCTCATCAGGAAGAATCCAATCGAATGACAGTATGCTGGTAGGATACACCCGAAATACCACCGGTGGTCAACTGGGATACGGTTTGTATTACGGTGGTGTGTCGAATGTCGGTTTAGGATCGGAGTATTCATCCGGGGCGTTAATACTGTATAAATTCGTGAACCCTAACATCGGTTCATCAGGCTACAACGTGCCTCTTGCCGGTTCTGGAACCCCCACCTACCTGAAGATCACGGATGGTACGGTAAAATTAGGGGTTGGTACTAATAAAGCGTACACGGCGGGTGAAGCGGTTACCATGACTGAATACACGTTGGCCACGTTAGATGCAGTGAACACTAAACTAGGTAGTTACTTGCCGCTAACTGGTGGTACAATATCAGGATCATTAACTATTAGTCCAGTTGGATCAGTAGGGTTTGTGGTTAATAATGCTGACACTTCGGGTGTTGACGTGATTCAAACGTTCAGGATGAAAGGTGTGAATAAATTCCTGTTAGGATGGAGTGAATCGGGGGGTGGGCCATTCATGCAACGATCAGATAATAACCGTTGCATGGTGTTAATGTCAGACGGACTCTACACCGGATCTTCACTTAGATATGTGGCAAGGGTTGCAACTATGACGGATTTGGGTAGTTACGCCACGCAGTCTTGGGTAACGTCTCAAGGATACCTGACGTCACACCAGGCTATATACGCATTGACTTTCGCCGCCGGTGCTTTCGCCGCCAAGACGTTTACCCCCACCTCCTCCGCCGTGACCGTGAACGTGCCGACTAAGACCAGTCACCTGACTAACGATAGCGGTTTCTTGACGTCAGTACCCTCCACCTACGCCACTCAAACGTGGGTGACCTCGCAGGGTTACTTGACGAGTATCACGAAGTCAATGGTGACGACGGCCCTGGGGTACACCCCCCCAACCACCAACACTACCTATTCACAAGCCACGTCGTCAACGCTGGGTCTAGTGAAGATAGGGGCTACCGGGTTGGCATCAAAGAATTACGCCGTGCAGCTTAATTCTAGCGGTCAAATGTACGTTGCGGTACCGTGGACTGATACTAACACCACTTACAGCGCCGCAACTTCATCCTCGTACGGCCTTGTCAAGATCGGTGCGACCGGTCTAGCGTCTAAAAACTACGCTGTACAGTTGAACTCCTCCGGACAGATGTACGTGGCTGTTCCCTGGACGGACACTGACACGAACACTCATTACACGACTAGATTGTACGCCGGGGCGTCGGGTACGGCAGCCAACTCGGCAACCACTAGCCCGTACATCAAGGTAACGGACGATAACACGTATCGTAACCAGATCAGGTTGTTGGGAGGGGGAGCAACTTCCGTTTCCAGTGACGCTTCTGGTAACATAACCATAACGTCAACGAACACGACGTACGGACTAGCGACTGCATCGTCTAACGGGTTGATGTCATCATCCCAGTACACGAAGTTAAGTAACTGTATAGAGACCGTTTCGGCAACTAACATGGTAACGTCGGTTCAGGTGGTTGACACGATACCGGCGACATCATTACAGGTTACAGGTAGGTTGTATTTGAAATTCGCATAACATGGCAATAGAACTAGGGAAAGTAGGAAAGCTCGTGGGGGGAGCATTGAACGGCAAGAAATTACAAGAAGCGTGGTTAAACGGTAAAAAGATATGGCCAGTGGCTGGATCAGGAATCATTCAAGCTTTAAATCCAACGGTGTACCTACCGCTCGGGGGTGATATAAACGATTACTCCGGTAACGGTAACAACCCCACCGCCACGATAGGTGGCACGATGGAGTATTACACGGCTGGTTTCAATAACAGCCCGTGTCTTGACTTGATCGAAGGGGGTAAGGCGATTCGCTTGCCGGAGGTGGTGAAGGGAACGTCATCGTTCGTTATCTCGGTTTGCGCCTTCAACATGGGATCGTCCAACACGACGTACAACGGGATCATGGGAGGGGTTCTTCACGGTAGTAGTAATAGTTATCTAGGGTACGCTATCGGGATGGAATCACCGGGTAGTCCAGATACCGTACCGACTAGATTCCAAGCGTACACTGGATCGTCAAATCAAGTGTGCAAGGCAGACGTGGGTAGCTGGATAGTAAACGGGTGGAATCATATAATGATAGTTTTTGACTACCCGTCCGGGACGATGCACTATTACCTTAACGGTAAAAGGTACGTTCTGATGGACCCCACCAATTACCCGCTCGCCGGTCCCGTCGGTTACAGTGACCGTGACAGGACGTGGGACGGTAACATATGGCTAGGGCGTGCCTTCTACACGACCACCCCACCCCTCGACTACTGGAACGGGTACTTGCAAGAGTACGCCTATTTCAATCGCAAGCTGACCGATTACGAGCTAAAAGCGTTGTTCCTGGCTTACAGGGGGAACATGTTACCTAGCACTTCCAAGTCTCCATCGCTAGACTCGTGGGCTACAACTATACCTTACGCTTGTACCGGTGGGACGGGGACGACGGAGGACAACATAAAACCGAACATGGTCAAGGCGTCAGAGACAAACAAGATCACGTTAAGCAAGTCAGGGAATCATGCCATTTATTTCAGTCGTTCTATATCACCGGACATGGGTATATCCAGTAGTCTTGACGGGTGGAGCATAAGCGCTAAAGCGGTGGTGGGTGGTATCGAGTTGCCGATAGCCGTGTCACAATTCTTTACACTAGCGAAGAATAATCTTGACGGGAGTGGGTGTTATCTTCCGTTGTCCATATCTCCTTGGCCTCTCTTGGATATTACATTCACCTTCACTTTTCAAGGTGTCACTCAAACATTTATAGCAACAGTAACAAATTAATTTATAATGTACATGACAAAAGTTTATTACAACAACTGGTTAGCGAGGTTGATCCTCTTCAAGGGATATTCAACTATAACGCTAGGGCCGTTCATCCTTACCAAGGAGGACTACCTACCTGATCACGTCATTAACGAGGAAAGAATTCACGCTCGTCAGTGGAAGGATTGTTTCACGATGGGCATGATAATCACTTACTTCGCTAGTTTCCTTTTCAGCGCCCCATACCACTGGTACGCATTCTTGCCGTTCCTCTTGCCTTTCGTGCTGTACTACATCATGTACCTGGTGGAGTGGTTAATATCTTTCATTTACCACGTTATAAAAGACAAGGGGAAAGAGGTTGGAGAGTCCAACAGCAAGGCTTACCACGCTTCTGCGATGGAGATGGAGGCTAAAGAGAACCGTGATAACATGGATTACTTGAGAACTAGACCTTTCGGGGCCTTTTTTAGATACTACGGAAAGATATAATTCGTATATTTGTGATATGGAACATATTATCAAACATATCAGGAAAGAGTTCTTCGACGATGCCACGGTAGGCAGGATCGAGATTGAAGGCGAGGACTTCTGCTGGGTGCTTGAAGATGCCGTGAGGGAAACGAAGATACCCGGAAAGACGGCTATCCCCGCCCACAAGTATAACGTCGCTATCACTTACAGCCCGAAGTACGAGAGGAACATGATCTTGTTGTACAACACGCCGGGTCAAACCGTTGACGTTAACGGGATGAAGTTCTCCGGCATAAGGGTTCACGGTGGTAACAACGTGGACGATACCGATGGATGTCCCCTTGTCGCTTATAACCGTACAGGCGAGAGAACGATACAGGGGCGTGCCGACAGGGATATACAGGCTCTAGTCGAGAAATTCCTAAAGGATGGTGATGAAGTGTTCTGGGAAATTATAGAAGAAAGGAGTTAGTCATGCAAGCTAGCGTCAAGAACTGGAAGAAACCGACCCCGTGGAAGATAAAGAGGATAGGCGACATGTGCGTCTACACCCTCCCCATGTGGCAGGGGTTGATAACGACATCCCCGTTCCCCGACGCTTGGAAGGTGTGGCTTAACTTCATCATAGGGGCGTTATTAATCATGGCCAAGGCCATAACTAAACTATTCTCGGACAATGAGCAACTGGATAGACAACGTGACAGGTAACGTTGCCAAGGCGGTGATGGGGGCGGTAGCACTCGTGGTAACAACGGCTATGGCGACGAGTTTCAACAAGCCGACCAAGGAGTACGTGGACTTCAAGGATGACGAGATAAGAAAGGAGATAGTTAACTTGAGGGACGTGCATAACGCCGAGTTCAAGAGTTTAGAGAGAACCATAAAGCTAGAGATGGACGCCCTGCGAAGGAACATAGAGGATTGGAGGCAGTCAGATAAAGACAAGTACGAGCTTATACTTAAATTGATTGATAAACAGAATAGTAAAAATTAAAATTGAATTGAAATGAAAAGAATCAGGCCGATCAACGATTACGTGATCATCAAGAAAACCGAACAAGAGACGCGAAAGGTGGGGAGTATATTCATCCCGGAGACGAGAAACGAGGTGACACGGAAGAGCGAGGTTGTCGCCATGAATAACGGGAGAGACGACGTGAAGGTTGGTGACACGATCATTCACCCCTCCCATTCCGGCACGCCGTTCTTCCTCGGTGATGACGAGTTCGTCGCCATACACGACAAGGAAATAATCTGCGTGATAGATGAAGTAGATGAAGAATAACTGGAAGATAGCGATAGCGTGGATAGCCACCGTGCTGGTGGTGTTCATCATCTCGAACTCCGTGAACCGGAACAGGGAGGTGGGGGGAGAGGTGTATAACGCCCGTGCGATGGAAGACACCGTCAGGTTTTACAAGGACAAGTACAACCGGGAGGTGGCGGAGAAGCTATCCATGTTATCGGTTTCCAGCAAGGTGCTAGAGGAGAACGATTCCCTGAAACAGTTGATCAAGGGGATGAAGCCAGAATTCATCGTAAAGGTGAACACCGTGTACAGGGACACCGGTACTATAAAGTTCGATACCGTGTACCGCAACGTTTACATCCCCTTCCACGACAGGAACAGGTACAGGTACGTCTCCGGGACGGTGATGGAGGACGGCATCCACTTCGACAACTTCGAGGTGTACGCCTCACAGTACCTCGTTTCCGGGAAGAGGAAGAAGTTCATGGGTAGCGCCGAGTACATCGTGAGGGTGGTTAACGAGAACCCGTACGTTACCACCACCGCCATTCAACCCCTCGTCATCAAGGAGAGGGACAGGTGGTACGAGAGATGGTGGGTGTGGGGATTGGCAGGATTAGCGGGTGGAATTTTAATAAGTAAATAAGAATTGTTTAATAAAAACCGGTGGTACAACGGGGTTCGGACGTGGAGGTTCCAACTATGGATGACCGTCAATATATAGACCTAAAAAGTAGTGTTCCTGTGAAGCGTCAATATAAATACAAGTACCTGATTATTTGAATATGGATTTAAGAGAATTTAGCTACATGGATAACGGCAGGAAGTTATGTTTCCGGGTGGGACAATCCCTGTCATTCACGTCACGGGGTGGGGGTTTGACCAGCATGATCATACACTCGATCAAGAAGGAACGCCTTAAAAACTGTGACAAGATAACGATACACGTCCGGGAGAAAGACGGCAACGAGGCCGTGGTGTGGAAGGAGATATACCGTCACGATGACGGGAGTTTAACCATTGACGTGAGCGATTATGAAAAGGAACTTGAAAGGGATTAACGGGGTGATCGTTCACGTCCCCGAGACGTACGAGACGACGATAACCGCCCCCGGTGGCACTAAATTTTACGTGAACAACACGATGGATGACATGACCTACGTGGTGAGACACGGGGAGGTGGTCACGTCATCGGACCCGAGGATAAAGCCAGGTGACATCGCTTACTTCCACCACAACATGGTACGCCGCCGGAGCGTGGAGTACACGGATAACAAGGTGGGTAGTAGCAACGAGCTGTTCGATGACATGTTCGTTATCCCCGTGGAGTTCGTGTACCTCGTGAAGAGGGGTGACGATCATATCGCCGTTGACCCGTGGTGCTACGTCGAACCCGTCCTCAACGACAGGGTGAGGGAGGGGAGTTTCGAGATGGCCAACCCTGAAAAATACAAGAAACAACACGGTATCATGACGTACTCCAACGAGTCGCTACGGGAGCAAGGTATAGATGACGGCACGCCCGTCGTGTTCAACCTTGATTCCGAGTACGAGTTCAAGATAGATGATAGCGTGCTGTACAGGATGAAAACGCCGTGGATAATAGGAGAGCTTGAAGATGAGTGACGACAGATTCATACAATCGTGCAAGATCGCCGTGGGAGAACTGATGAAGGTTATCACGGCGGACATCGACACGGCCGTCATGGAGAAGGAAACCACCGTCAAGAACGCCATAAAATTAAAGAAGAAAGCGATAACTAGCTGCAAGAACATGCTTGGCTCCATCCTCAATCACGACAGGAAACAGGAGAAGTGGGTTCGTGCCACGCTAGACAAGATAGTAGACGCCAGCCAGGGGGTGGTGGAATCCCTCTACTCCGGGCTGGAAGACGTCGTCATGAACTCGGACGTGATAGGTAACGACGCCGATAGCATATCCACCATGATAGACACCAAGCTGGTAGCCTTCAACGACGTCATGGAGATCGAGGACATCGTGCATGACGTGAAGAGCAAGCTGGAAGAGGAAGACATCATGCTGGAAGAGACCGATTACAAGGGTGGTTACGCCGAGAAGTACGCCGACAAGTTCGCGAGGATGAAGGATCACTCCGGTTATCGCCCCGAGATAGACGCCGTGGTGATAGACCCGGAAGGGACGGTGGGGGAGATAATAGAGATAAACGACATCCGTATCGCCCTCCCCAAGAAACCGATCAAGGCGGAGATTGACTGGGGAAAGAGGTTCAAGCAAGACCAGTTCTGGCGCAGGCAGGCCCCACCCAAGGACCTGACGGTTCGTACCGCCAAGCGTCACGAGGATTACATAGATTCCGAGTACATGAAGAAACGGAACGGGTACTGGTTCATGAACAACGGGGTGGCGACGTACATAACCGGCGCCCACTGGTTCATGATGACGCATTGCTACACGGGAGCGGACGGGGGGTATTACTATTACTCCGCCGCCCAGAGGAAGTTGTTCTTGTTCCTTGAGGCGATGTACAGGGATAACCGTTGTCTCGGTATTATCCTTGAAAAGATTCGTCGTTTCGGTGCCACGGACTGTATCATGGCGTTCATCCTTTGCAAGACGATAGAGCAAAGAAACAAGCTATCCGGGATGACTTCCAAGACGGATACCGACGCCAAGTCCAACTTCGTGAGGTTAACGACCATGTTCTCCCACCTCCCCTTCTACTTCAAGCCGATGTGCATGGACGAGAAATCCAAGTCGGAGCTAGAGTTCGCCCAGCCGGGTAACAAGCTCAAGAAGGCGGGACAGGAGAAGGAGGTCGTGGACGTGGCGCTGAACACCCGTATAAACTTCCGCCCCACCAACGAGTCCAGTTACGACGGCGAGGCATTGCTGTTCTACTTCGGTGACGAGTTCAGCAAGTGGAAGAAACAGAACGGTAACACGCTTACCCATTTCACGATGGTGAGAAAATGTCTCACGAAGGGTAGACGTATCACCGGCAAGGCCATACTGATCTCCACCGTGGAGTTCATGACCGGCAAGGATGCCAACGATCCTGACGCCCTGGCGGGGGACAGGTACAAGTACTTGTACTACAACTCCGACCCCCGGAAACGTGACGGTAACGGTCAGACGGTGACCAACCTGTACAAGATATTCATAAGCTGTTTCGAGCATTACGAGGGGTTCATAGACAAGTACGGCAACATGATCGTTGAAGACCCTAAATCCCCGGTGAGGACGATGGACGGGGAGAACATGTCGATAGGGGTGAAGACCTACTTGCAGAACGTGGACGAGGCACTCAAGGATAACCCGAAACAATTGCTTGAAGAACACAGGAAGAACCCCCGCACCGAGGAAGACGGGTTCAAGCTGGCGATCAACATGTGCATGTTCAACCAGGCCAACATACTGGCGCAGATAAAGTATAACGATAACCTAGACGGGACTCACCTTAGACGTGGTAACTTCGAGTGGTATCAAGGGGTTGCTGATAGTGGACACGTAATCTTCGTCGACAAGCCGGACGGCAGGTTCCTCGTTAGCTGGATACCGGAAGAGGGTCTCAGGAATAACGTGAAGCTAGAGAACGGGTTGTGGATACCGCTTAACAGGCATATCGGTAACTTCGGTATAGACCCGTATCGTGTCAACAAGACCGTTGACGGGAAGGGGTCGAAGGGTTCGATCCACGGGTTCTCCGGCATGAACTCTTCCGGCGCCCCCAACTTCAACTTCTTCCTTGAATACATAAACAGGCCGGACTCGAAGGAGATATTCTTCGATGACGCCATCAAGGCGATGGTGTTCTACGGGATGCCGGCCCTCATAGAGAACAACGTGAACAACCTCATAGACGAGATGTACCGTCGTGGGTATCGCAAGTTCTCCATGACGAGAACGGACAAGGAAAAGGACAAGCTGTCAGAAGACGAGAGGGTGAGAGGGGGTATGCCTTCCACGTCCGAGAACGTCTCGCAGATGATAAACGCCGCCATAGAATCCTTCGTGGAGAACAACGTAGGCAGCTCTGAAATGTATTTTAACGCCACGCTGGAAGACTGGCTGGCTTTCGATGACAAGAACAGGACCAAGCGTGACGCCTCCATATCGTCAGCGTACGCCCTCATAGGTAACACTCGCAAGAAGAGACGCCAGAGGGAGGCAGAGGAACCGGTGGCAACACGACCCATGTTCAGGATATACGAGAATGTTGGAACTTATGGAAAGTTAAAAAATGGATAGACAAAGAAGAAACGTCACGATCCCGAACAGGGATGCTTCCAACGAGGAGAAGGAAAGCAAATCGTACGGGCTAGAGTACGCCCAGTACATCGAGTTCGAGTGGATCACGGGGAACGATTACACCAGCCGGAAGAAGAAGTTCGAGGAACTAGAGGCGCTTCGTAACAACGAGGTGGACATCGACAGGTTCAAGAACATGCTTAACATCCCGAAGGACCAGGCTTACCTGTCACTTAACTGGGAGTTCACCTCCGTGGTTCCAAAGTTCGTTAACGTGGTGAAGGACTCCTTCCCCGCCGACATGTTCAAGATCAAGACCAAGGGTGTTGACATCATGTCAAGGGAGGAACGTAACAAGTACCGCAAGAGACTGGAAACCGAGATGCTAACTAAAGACTTCACGCAGGAGATGACGATAGCCACCGGTATCAACTTCGTGCCTGATTACGTGCCAGATTCCAAGGAGGAGCTAGACCTTCACATGCAGCTAGAGTACAGGCAGAAGAAGGAGATAGCGTCGGAGATCATCATTAACAGGGTGTTCGACCTTAACTACTTCCGTGAGATACAGAACAGGGTGGCGGAAGACCTCGTTACCAACGGCATCGCCGCCATAAGGGTGGAGTCCGATCCCAACTACGGCGTGGTCATGAGAAGGGTTGATTGCAAGAACCTGTTATACTCGTACGACCCGTTGTACACCCGTGACAAGAAGGGGTGTTACTACTTCGCCGAGATGATGGAGATGACCGCCGGGCAAATCGTGAGGATGAGTGGTGGAGAGGTGTCGTACCAGGCCCTGGCGAGGGGGGTGAGTGATAAACGGTTCAAGCCGGACGAGGTGGCTAACGAGGACGACCTGTTCACGGTAATGTACTTCACCTTCAAGACCACGATGGACGAGGTGTACAAGAGGAAACGCAATAACCTTATCCCCAAGGACAAGGACTACGTTCTACCGAAGGAATCCTCTTCCCGCATGATAAAAGGGAAGTACGACGTGTGGTTCGAGGGATACTACGTGCTAGGGATGAACCTCGTGTTCAACTACCACCTCATGCGTGACATGATCCGGCCGGTGAACAACGCCAACACCGTGATGGCACCGTACATCATCTACGAGCTGACGGTACCATCGATCGTCGAGAACTTGAAGTCTTACGCCGAGGATATACACCTTATCGTGTTGAAGCTTAGACACTTGATCTCAAAGATGAAACCTGACATGTTCGAGATCAACGTTGACGCCCTGATGAATATAGACATCGGCACCGGCGCCAAGCTCACCCCCTCCGACGTTCTGGACATGATGTACCAGACGGGAGCCTTGCTGTACAAGGGAACGGCTTACGACGACGATCAAATATTGCAGGGTAACATCCTTCGTAACATCCCCACGGCTGACGGTCAGAAGCTCATGCAGCTTATCAACGCCTACAACCAGAACATGAACATGTGTTACGAGGTTACCGGCGTTAACAGGGTGCGTGACGGTTCGGCACCGCTTAACGGGGCGCTCGTAGGGACTCAACAGATGGCCCTTAACATGAGTAACACCGCCACCAAGCACATCTTCGAGGGACTGATGTCCATAAAGAAGGGGACGGGGGAGGTTAGCCTTAACAGGGCGCAACAGATGTCGATGTACAAGGAATCGTTCTCCGATGACGTGATGTCTTACTTGCTGGAAGATGACGTTATCGACGATTACAAGACCCTGTACAAGTACAATCTGGACGTGATCGTGGAGGTTGCCCCCGACGCCGAGGAGAAAGCCAAGCTAGATCAAGTGATACTCGCCGCCGTTCAAGCCGGGCAGATCACCCTCGCCGATAGGATGGACATCCTGTCTATCGACAACATCAAGATGGCGTCCAAGTACTTGAAGGTCATCATGAAGAAACGTCAGGACGAGGCGTTCCAGAAACAGAAGGAGATGGAGGCTATGAAGACCCAGATGCAGGCGCAGGCGCAGGTTGCCATCGAGCAACAGAAACAGCAATCCCTGATGATGGAGATTCAGGCCAAGGGTCAGGAATTACAGTTCAAGACTCAATCGGAGATACAGATAAACGAGAAGAAGGTGGAGGGAGAGATCATACTGGAACGTGTTAAACACCAGTTGAGGATGCAGGAGCTAGGCTTGCAGGCACGTGTCACGGCAGAGTCGAACCAGTACAAGGAACAGGCCAAGGATGCCCGCACATACAAGCAAGCGCAACAACAGAGCGCCATGATCAACCAGAGACAGAGGGGAGGCCCGACTATACCGTTCGAGAGCATGAACGCCATGCAGGACGTTCAAGCCGCCCCGCCCGTCGAGATTCCACCGATGGAAGAAGTTAACCAAACGCAAAATTATACAGGAGATGGCACCACCGAAGAAGGACAGGTCTGAATTATCCAGGTCAGCCAAGTATTACCGGGATCACCCGGAGGCTAGGGAGAAGAAGAAAAAAACGGATACCGAGGTTAACCGCAGGCCGGAGCAAAGGAAGAAACGGTCAGAGCTTAGCCAGCGTAACCGTGAGCATGACAAGAAGCACGGGAAATCATCTCGTGCCGGCAAGGACTACGATCACGCAACGAAACGGTACACGTCATCTTCCGCCAACCGTGGAAGGAAGAACGGTACCGCCGGTGACAGGAGGGCGAGGGGATGAGAGGGAAATCTAAATACGGGAACGTCAAGTCGGGTGGTCACGCCTCGAAGAAGGAGGCCGCCCGTGCCGCCACCCTCAAGCTACTGGAGAAGGCCGGCAAGATCAAGGACCTGCAAGAACAGGTCACTTACACGTTGATACCGGCACAGTTCGAGGGGGAGGGGAAGAACAGGCATTGTGTCGAGCTGGCTTGCAAGTACGTGGCCGATTTCGTGTACACCGACGTCGAGACGGGGGAGACCGTGGTGGAAGACACCAAGGGATTCCGCACTGACGTTTACAAGATAAAGCGCAAGCTGATGCTTAAAGTGCATGGAATCAAGATAAAAGAGACATGAAAATCAATTAACTCTTTGTTGTTATAGATAAAATCTATATATTTGTGTAACAATTTAAATTGAATCGAATGGGAAAGTTAGATGAAATACTGAAAGACATAACTTTTAAACCGGGAGAGCAAGTCCCTGCCGCCAAGGAGGGAGAACAAGCGCCGGCTGATGAAGTTGAAACTAAGGAGGCGGAGATCGTTTCACAAGAAGCGAAACCCGTTGAAAAGGTCGATGATCAGGAAATAGATTTCTCGAAGGTACCGGAAGAGAAAATACTGGGATACCTGGCCGGTAAGGTAGGTAAGGAAGTGAAGACGTGGGAAGACCTGGTAACGGTTCGAGAGGTGGAAAAAGAGGTTGAGAAACCCGTTGATTACGCCAGTCCTGACGTGGCTAACATCGACAAGTTCGTCCGGGAAACCGGGAGGGGAGTGGACGATTACTTCAAGGTACAGAAAGACTGGGACAACGAGCCTAACGAGAAAGTTGTCAAGGAGTACCTCAAGACTCAATACCCGTCACTAGACAAGGAGGATATTGAAGTCATGTATGAAGACTACTTCCAGACCGAGGAGGTGACCGAGGACATGCTAGATGACGAGAGAAAGGCAATTGACCGCAAGAACAGGTCAAAGCTGGTTAGCTTGAAGACCAAGGCCGAGGAAGCTAGAAAGTATTTCAACGCCCAGAAAGAGCAATACAAGACTCCTCTCAAGCGTGTGGAGGAAAACGTTGACAAGGGAAAAGAAGAATGGGTGAAGGGGGCGAAAGGAGCCTTGTCAAGTCTTGATAAGATCGAGATTGACGGTTTTAGTTACGAGATTCGTGACAAGTCGAGATACGATAAGGTATTTGACGGGATCGACTCGCTGCTGGGAACGTTCAAGAACGAGGACGGTACCTTCAATTACGGCAACCTGGTAAGAGTGATCACCGCCGGGATGGAATTGCCGAAGATACTGGAAGAACACGCCAAGGCGGTGAAAGCGAATACCGTCGAAGAGGAAATGAGGAAGAAATCTAACGCCACCACTGACGCCCCCAAACCGGGAGATGTCAAGGGCCCGTCGGAAGATGAATTCCGCAGGTTCCTTAAAGACAATAACTTTATAAGATAATTGTTATGTTAGTAAACGTACCTAATAGTTTTTACCTTGACCCGAACATCAAAGTTCAACCGATCTCGGGTAACTACATGAGTCTTTATGACTTCACGACCAAGTTTTATCCTTCATTGAAGGACACGATCATCGATCAATACGGGAATCAAACCATCCGTGGGTTCCTTGATAAATACGCCCAGAAGGAGATGATCTCCGCCGACACCCAGTTCTTCGGGATGACCGGGCGTAGACGTAAATTGCTGGAAGGCGTGACCCGTGCCGGTGACGTGTTCACTTACGCCGCTCACACCATCCGCCCCAACGAGAACTTCATGGTTATCGACAAGGCTGGCAAGAAAGTGAACTACGGTATCTGTATCCCGGATGATTACGACGCCGGAACGTTCACCGCTAAAACTTACGATGGTTCTGACTGGACCGTTGGAACTAGCGGTTTGACCATCATGGCTGCCGGTTACGAGTTCCAGAAGGGAACGCCTGGTATGACCCGTGCCTTGACCCGTGAGGTTGAAATCGGTAGCACCTCCCTTATCATCGGTAAGGACATGTTCGAGATCAACGGTTCCGACATGTGTGACGCTACATGGTTGAAAACTCCTGATGGAAACATCTTCTGGTTCAGCGCAGAGGTTGAAGAGGCTAGAGAGAGAATGCTGGATCAAATGGAGATTCAAGCGTTCGTTGGCAAGAAAGTTGCCGATGATTCAACGGCCAAGACTGCCGGGTTCCGTGGTATCGAGGGAGTGTTCGACCAGATCAGAAACGGCGGTAACAGTTTCGAGGGTAACATCTCCGGGACTGCCGACATCGAGTCAATCATCAAACGTCTTGACAAGGTTAACGGCGAGACTTACAACTTGTTGTACTTGTCTACCGAGGCATCGTTGTCAATCGACAACTGGCTGGCTAAAGTTGGTGGAGCCGGATCGGCAACATGGGGTTACTTCGATAACAAGCAACGCATGCTTGACTTCGGTTTCGACGCCTTCAAGATGGGTGGGTACGAGTTCTACAAGACCACCTGGAAACTGTTGAAAGACCCGACCGTTTTGAACCCGGATAACTTCGCAGCCGAGAATCAAATCCACGGTATCATGGTACCGCTAGGACGTGCATCCATCACCACCGGTTACAACGGTGACTTGAGCGGGCAGAACAGCACGATCAACGCCCCGTACTTGACCAAGTTGTACAAGGGTATGCCGGGATACAGCCGTGAGCTTGTAACCACGTTCCACGGTTCACAGAACGTGCCGGACGCTACCAACACCTGGGACGTTTTCGGTATCGACTGGTTGTCTGAATGGGGATTGCGCTGCGTGGGATTGAAGAAATGGGCGATCTTCGAAGGCGTGTCAGCATAGGCTTAATTGACCTTAAATATTAAACCTCGGGGGAAGGGAATAATAACCCCTCCCCCTTTTTATTTAAAATCTAATTTTAATTAAATCGAATATGGCAACAGCAAAAGAAACGAAGAGAATCACGGAAGAAGAGGCGAAAGGACAGATGATCGCCGAGCTAGAGAAAAAGGGGTTGGGTAAGAAACCCTTGACGTTCCTCCTAACGGGTACCCGTAACAATCACTCGTTAAGACCGAAGACACGTCACGTGTACACCGGCAAGAACGGCGAGACTTACGTGTTCAACCTCCGTTACACCCCGGTATCCCCCACCGCCATCGAGAACGACCAGAACATCGACGGGCCGGTAGAGCTTAGACGTGTGGACTTCCCCGGTGACCGGTGGACCATTTACCCGGAAGATAGAGGCTTGCAGATGTTTCTCATGCTGCATCCTTTCTACGGCAAGGACAAGGTGTTCTATATCGAGGACCTTGAGGCTGACGCCGCCATCGAGGAAAGCACGTGGACTGACATGGCTACCGTGGTTGAACTTTGCAAGACATCAGACTTCGAGGTGTTGCAGGCCGTTTACGCTACCTTGAAGGGAATCACCACCGAGATGAATCCTACCATCCTTCGTGCCGGTATCCTTGGCAAGATGGAGACTGGAACTCCCCCCCGGGAGATCATCGAGATGTTCGGTGACAAGAGAAACACGATCAAGTTCAAGATTCAATCGGGCATACGCTTGAACATCTTGAAGTTGAACTCGAGAAAGACTGAATTAAGCTGGGCATCGGGGGGTGTTATCTACACTTGCGCCCCGGGTCTTAACGTCATCTCCGAGTTCGCCGAGTGGGCGATGACAAGCGAGGAAGGTGGCGTGGCTTATGACAAGATTTTAACCAAGTTAAACGCTTAGAATAAATGATAGACGAGGTGTACAAGGTAGTCAACGTGCTACTTAACAAGAACGGGTACGGTGTCATAACTCCCGACGAGTTTAACTCCGTTTGCGGGCTGGCCCAGTCCAAGATATATTCAGAGATACCTAACAGGTTGAGGATGAAGTATAACAGGGACAAGCAAGGCTACTCGGCGATCCCGAAGGACATTCTTGAAAACGCCTTGTACAGGCTCGCCGTGGTGGAAGATTTGGAGAAGGGGGATGATGACCCCTTCTTCCCTTTCCCCCCTACCGAGAAACTGAACGCCGTGTACAGGGAGGGGAAAGAGGCCACCATGATAGACGTGGCACGGCTAAGGATGATAGGTAACTCCAAGTACAACAGGCCATCCGAGACGTACCCCAATTACGCCATCACGGAGGAAGGCATACAGGTGCTACCGGACAGCACTTCCATAGAGGTGCATTATTACAAGATACCCCCGAGACCCCGGTGGACTTACGTGGTCATAGAGGGAAAGCCGGTGTTCAACCCTTCCGTCAAGAGCTATCAAGACTTCACGTTACCAGAACATTTCTTCAACGTGCTGGTGGTGGAGATAGCGTTATGCTTCGGAGTCCACTTGAGGGAGGCGGAAGTGATACAGGTGATGGCACAGGATCAAGCTAACGAATTTCAAAAGAACAACGCCTTATGAACGTAAAACTAACAGACATTATCGACTCGGTGTTGATAGACGCCACTGACCCGGACAGTTACGTTCACGGTGTCAGCAGGGAACTGGTCATAAAACACGCCCAGAGAGCGGTCGAGGAACTGCGATACGTGGGTGACAAGCAATACAAGGAGGCGGAGGGGGAGATGAACGCCGTGGGCAAGTTCAGGATGCCCAACGACTTCATCGACTACATAGCCATCTACTTCCTGCACGACGGGTACAAGATTCCCGCCCTCTACAACGATAACATCAACACGTGGTACTCGTACATGCTCAAGAACGATGACGTGTACGCCGCCCAGAACATCCTGACGAACGAGGAAGAAACGATGATAGACAACAACGACTACGAGATCGTGAAGGGGGTTGACCTCAACGGGATGAAGTCAGCCGAGTGCATGCTGCCGTGCCGTCACAACTCTTTCCTCGTTAGCAAGAACGGTTACCAGTTCGATTACAGGGATAACACCCTCACCTTCGACGACGTGCCGGAGGGTTACGATCGTATCCTTATATGCTACGTGTCCAACGTGGACTTCACGGACATCACGAAGATCAACGTTCACCCGTACTTGCAGAAGTACCTGGAAGCTGACATATACTGGCGGATCATCGAGAGAAGGCGTAACGTGCCGATGAACGAGAAGATACGGGCGAAGGCAGAGAAGAACCGTCGTTACAAGGACGCCAAGTTTGAAATGAACTTCAAGAGAGAGGAAATTATTCAAGCATTATTGAGAGCGCTATGAAGGTAATACAAGATTTCTCGGGGGGAAAGATGAACATGGACATCGACCCCCGCTACATGCCGAAGGGGCAATACCGTGAGGCTCGAAACGTCCGTGTGATAGACACCGATAACGAGAACTCCGGCGTTATCGAGAGCATGGACGGGACGAAAGTGGTCATCGACGAGCCACTGTTCACGGCTGGATCGGTTACCGCCGGCATGTACGAGTACAACAACAAGATATACCTGTTCACCGCCCTCAAGCAAGGCGGTTTTTCTATACTGGAATACGATTCCGTTACCGGCAAGGGAAGTCACGTCCTCGTTGACCAGCTATCCACCTTGCGGGAGGAAGACGGTCTACGAAACACGATATGTTTCCTTCACAACAAGAAGGACGATCAATCGGTGTTCACGCAAGCCTACAATCAAGGGTTCGGGTGGTACGTCCCCTCCAAGGAAGAGATCAAGGACGTGATAGACAACATCGAGGAAACATGGAAGTTCCTTATCTCCGAGAGGGAGGAAGACATCATCACGTTCAACAACCAGTACATAGGGGTGGGTACCGCCGTGGAGGTTCAGGAAGACGCCCCCCTCACCCGTTCCTCCCGTGCCTTGTCAACACCCGTACCGCTCACGGAAGAACAGGAAGGATCAGGAAATTACTACTGGACGTCCACCGAGTACGACAAGGATCAAGCCTACGTGTACGGTTTCCTCGGTCTTCAACTGGCACCGAAGACTAATCATTACATGTGCGTGGTTATCAAGAGGTTCCGTTTCGACATCCCCCCGAAGAAGGGAGATACCCATGACGGTGGAACGATCTACAAGGTTGACATGGAGAAGATGGAGGCGAGGGCCATGAAGATGCTACCCACCACCTTCGTTTACGATTCCACCCCGGAGGTACTCACGCAGGACCTTGTCACCCCCTTCAACCTTCAAACGAGGGTGAGCGGGTTCGCCATGCTTAACGACATCATGGTGTTTCACGACTGGATGACCAACGAGCCGGTGGAGATAGACACCAGCAAGACGAGGGGGTACTTCAAGTTTTACGACTGGACGTCCATGAAGCTGGTTAAACGCCCCCCACTCTCCGTTGACGTGGAGATAGCCGAGAAGTCGGAGCTGGGGGAGATGCGTAACATCAATCCCTTGTTCGCCGCAAGATACATTTACGATACCCGTGAGACGTCAGCCATAAGCCCGTATTCTACCTCGACGTCCGAGCTTGATGACGAGGACTCGAAAAAGGTGGAGTACGACATGATGGTGGAGTGTTACGTGTACAAGGACAAGGTCAAGTTCGTTAACTCCTACATGGACCCGGTATCCGGCGTGAAGACGTACTGGACATCTCACGAGCTTTCCATGTCGTTGCCTAACACCAGTTTCTCGAAGGCTTACTTGAAGTCTTTCAAGACCAGGTCTTTTGACGCAAACGACACGAGCTTTCACTCGGAGGGTGTTATAGCGTTCACCGGGAACACGGGTAATTACCTGGACCCGGCAGGGAGGGGATACTTCACTCACTTCAAGACGAACGGGGATGCCGTTGACGTGGTGGGAGACATGTTCATAAACAAGAACGATGGAGCCGATATTAACAAGAACGGTGATCAAATATATTACGCCAGGACTCACGGCGCATCGGGAAGTAATAACGGGCAGTTAATGTTGTTCGAGTACAACAAGAACGATAACTCCCTGTCAGAGATTCAAGGGTTCGTCGGGGACGGTGACCAGCACGAGGGAGGGTTCTGCATGTCCGATACCGGCAAGCAAGTGTACGTCGTGTACAAGAGCGAGTTCGCTTACAGTTCCGAGTACGGGAAAGGCGGGACGTTCACTCAAGTGAAACTGAATGACTTCATATCCATAATAAGCAAGCCGAGGGGAGTGAAGATTATATGCGATTCTGACGGTAGCGTCGTGTA
>UMJR01054276.1_pt1 | contig 40431 bp, 32 predicted proteins | sample 1966121 | NCBI WGS metagenome assembly UMJR01 (sample SAMEA4836155, study PRJEB28245) | human gut metagenome | biome: gut microbiome; material: fecal sample | place: Denmark | collected 2008
CCCCTGTATGACTGGCCCACGCACAAAGCCACCGGCTTTGCCTGGTGGAAACGCCGGATGCAGCACGCCACCTCCATTTACGATGTGGTGCGCATCGACCATTTCCGCGGTTTTGAGAGCTACTACTCCATCCCCGCCGGAAACAAGACCGCAGCGGGCGGCCACTGGGAAAAGGGCCCGGACCGTGATTTTATCCACGCCATGCACGAAGCTTTGGGCGAAGGCGGCATCATTGCCGAGGACCTGGGCTACCTGACCCCGGAGGTCAAGGCCATGCTGGCAGAGAGCGGCTACCCCGGCATGAAGATCATGCAGTTTGCCTTTGACAGCCGGGAGTCCGGCAATTACCTGCCTCATACCTACCCCCGCAACAGCGTGGTGTACACCGGCACCCATGACAACGTGACCACCGAAGGCTGGCGCACCAATGCCAGCCCGGAAGATGTGGCCTATGCCTGCCGTTACCTGCGGTGCAAGCCGGAGGATCTGACCGAGTCCATGATCTGCGCCTGCCTTGCCAGTGTGTCGGACATGGCGATCATTCCGCTGGCCGACTGGCTGCATCTGGGCAGTGAGGCCCGCATCAACACCCCCAGTACCCAGGGTGCCAACTGGCAGTGGCGGCTCGGCAGCCCTATGCCCGGCAGCCTTGCAGTACACATCGCACAGCTGACTGCACTGTACGAGCGCACTCCCTGCGGCGAATAAGCGTTTTCTCCCCTTTTGGCATCCGCAGCTTCCGGCTGCGGGTGCCTTTTTTTGCGTTTTTGCGGAACATTTTTTCAGCGGCCGAAAGCGCCGCATTCACACTGTTTCCATCGTCTGTTCGCAGTTATTCTCTCGTCCGTTCACGTTTTGTTCACAAAGGTATCATCTTTTTTTTCGCCGCATCCCTTGTTATTTTTATACAGATATGCTACAATTCAGATAACATATCGTCTGCCTTTGGGCGGATTTCACGAGTGAAAGGAGCCTTTCCATTATGGATCATACATATCAGAGCACCATGCTGATGCCCGCCTCCTATGCGGTTCTCTCGGAAGAAGAAATGACCTACCTCGACGGCGGTGCCGACTACAGCTTCAACGTCGGTGACTACACCGTTACCTTACACCCGGAAGTTTTGGTCACCTACGCCATGAATGTGGTGGTGAACGGCGTTTATATGCTGAGCCAGGGTTCCTTCCAGTACTTTATCAATACCTTCAAAGAGGGTCTGTCCGACGGCTTGAGCCTGACCGGTGTGGTCAAACACAATTGGAACCGTATGAATACCTGGAGCCGCGTTGCCACCGTCGGCATGGCAGGACTGGCCGGTTACTACGCTTATGCACAGGTGCGCAGCATGTACCTGTCGCTGAAGAACCTGTTCGGCTCTATGTTTGGCACTACCACGAATACCGACACACAGGATCCTTCCGTGGCCGCAGGTCTGGCCGCCTGAGTGTTTCGGGTTTCTGCCTGAAAGGAGTGTTCGTTCATGAAAAAGCTCCAACTGCCTTCGTCGTATGCTGTGCTTTCGGAGGAAGAACAGCGGACCGTTTCGGGCGGTGGCGAACTCAAGGATTCTCTGGATGAGTTTTTGGGCAGCCTTCATCTGCACGATTTTACACTGGGCGAAGGGCTCATTTCCTTCTCTGTCACCTTCGTGCCGATGCTGCTGTTCACAGCGGTCAAGAACGTGGTGCTGTTTGGCTACCGTGTCTACAACAAGCTGCTGGCATCCTCCATTTTCCGGCTGGGCACCTCGACCTCGGAAACGGTCCAGCATCTTGCAGCCCAGCAGGAGACCAATTCCTTCCCGCTGCGCTGAGTCCATTTGAATCAAAAATTGAAAAGGGTCTGCTGCAAATTTGCAGCAGACCCTTTTTTGTTGCTTCTGCAGTTACAGCACTTGTCTTGCGCCCTGTTCCCGCAGCCGGAGCACATAGCAGCTGCCCGGGCCGAACACCCGCTCCATGGCGGTATGGTAGCGCTGCAGCAACGTTTCCGGCACATAGGCCTGAATGGTGCCCGCAAAGCCGCCGCCCTGCATCCGCCATGCGCCGCTGCTGCCCTGCAGGATGCTCTGGCTCAACGCAAGCGCCACCGACAGCCCCTGATGCCGGACATCCGTGGCGCAGTACACATTCTGGCACAGTGCAAAGGAGGCGCGCCCGCTTTCCAGCACCAGCGCGGCAAAATCGGCAAAGCGTTTTTCCAGCAGAGCCCGGCGCTGGGCCAGCGTGCGGGCATTCTCTTCGTAATAGTGGATGGCACGCAGCACCGCGCGGTCACCGCAGGCGGTACGCAGCCGGGGCAGTGCTGCCCAAAAATCGGTTTCCGGCACCTGACCCAACACCTTGCCGCCCAGGCAGGCCGCCACAGCCTCCATCTCCTGCCGGATGGCCGCGAACTCCCCGGTCAGCTCGCTGTGGCTGCCCCGGGTGTCGGTCACGCACAGGGTCATGCCGGGCGGCAGCAGGCCGTCTGCGTGGATCTTTTCCACCTGCGGGGCGGCCGGGTCTGCGAAGTCGGCAAAAATGACGCCGCCCACCGCGCTGGCCAGCTGGTCCAGCTGACCGCTGGGTTTGCCAAAGTAAGTATTCTCCGCATACTGGCAGATGCCGGCCAGTGCCCGGGCATCCAGCCCACAGGCGTACTCCCCGTTCCAGATGCAGGCCATGCCCATCTCAAAGGCCGCAGAGCTGGAAAGGCCGCTGCCCCGCAGCACGTCGCTGGCCGTGTAAGCATCAAAGCCGCCAATAGCCTTTCCCGCCGTACGGAGGCCCTCGGCAATGCCCCGGATCAGGCTGGCCGAGTGGGTGCTCTCCCCTTCCTGCGGCTCCGCCGTGGCCAGGTCGATCACATCCAGCTTGTTGAACCCGCGGGACTTGACCCGCACATAGCCGTCCGTGTTCCGGGCCGCTACCGCCACCAGATCCAGTGTGACCGCTGCCGCCAGCCCGTAGCCATGCTGGTGGTCGGTGTGGTTGCCGCCCAGCTCCGCACGCCCCGGGGCCGAATACACCTGCACCTCCCGCCCCGGGCCGAAATACAGCTCGAACTGCTCCAGCGCCGCGCAGTACCGCGCCCGCTGCCGGGCCAGTTCCTGCGGGGCGGTGCCGTAAAGCGCGGCAAGGGGTCCGTCCCACCTCCCTGCCGCGATCTGTTCCCTGAGTTGTGCGCTGGTTGCCATCCGCGATCCCTCCCTGAAACATTCAAACAGTGTTTGTAGGTTTGTTAGGTCTATTGTAATGCATCCCTTCTGTTTTTTCAATTTCTATCGAAGAAAAAGCGCGAAATTTGGCGTCCGGCTCAAAGAATAAGATGTACTTTTGTTGAATTTGCAGGCGGTTCTGTGGTATACTGGTCGAAAGACGTGACAACGAGGGAGGTCAAGCCGCCATGGCAGACGTTTACAAGCAATCCTTCAAACAGAACTACACGAACAACATCGAACTTTCCATCTTCAACTGCGGCATTGAGCGCTGCGCCCCGTCCAAGACCTGGGGTCCTGGCATCCGTGACCATTACCTGATCCACCTGGTGCTCTCGGGCAAGGGCGAATTCGAGGTAGGCGGCCGAACCTGGCAAGTCAGCACCGGAGATCTGTTCTTTGCGCGCCCCAGCCAGCTCATCCGCTACACCGCCGATGAGCAGTACCCCTGGGAGTACAGTTGGGTGGGCTTCAACGGTGCCTGCGCCCACAAGCTGGCAGCCCAGCTGCCCTTTACCGACGACGCCCCCGTACACCACACCAGCGACCCGGACGGCATGCGCGCCGCCCTGGCTAACATCTACTCCTCCCGCGGGCTGCAGCCCCAGGACGAGGCCGCCATGGTGGGTTACCTTTATTTGTTCATTGCCGCTCTGATGAAGGAAACCATCGCCGGCAAGCCGCACTCCACCTCGTCCTCCAGCCAGTATGTGCTCAACGCCATCAAATACATCCAGTTCAACTACTCCCACGACATCTCCATTGACGATGTCGCCAAGAGCGTGGGCGTTTCCCGCAGCCACCTGTACCGGGTGTTCATGCTCAATGTGGGCAAAAGCCCCATCGACTACCTCACCGAATACCGCATCAACGAAGCCTGCAAGCTGCTGCGTGCCGGTCACCTTTCCATTGCAGAGGTGGCCGTGTCAGTAGGCTTCTTCGACCAGTTCTATTTTTCGCGGGTGTTCAAGCGCGCCAAGGGCGTGCCGCCCAGCAAGTATTTTGCCACCCAGGCAGATGCTGCCCCCGCCGAACCGCAGCCGTGACCCGGCGCATTTCCACTACCAAAGGAGACTATGACCCATGCCCTTACAGAAGAACCAGATCCTGACCCTGCGCATCGAGCGGCTTTCCAGCGACGGCAGCGGTGTGGCCCACAGCCCGGACGGCGAGACCGTTTTTGTGCCGGGTGCCGCCCCCGGTGACGAAGCCGATGTGCGCATCGTAAAGGACTGCAAGCGCTACGCCTTTGGCATTCTGGACCATCTGCGCACCCCCTCGCCGGACCGCATTCCGGTGGACTGTGCCGTGGCGGGACCCTGCGGCGGCTGCAGCCTGCGGCATCTGGATTACACCGCCGAGCTGCGTGCCAAGCAGGAGAATGTGACCGATGCCTTCCGCCGCATCGGTGGGCTGGACGTGCCGGTGCTGGACATCTGCCCTTCCCCCGAAGTGGACCGCTACCGCAACAAGGTCCAGTTCCCGGTAGGGCTGGACAAGAACGGTAACCCCTGCATCGGCTTCTACGCCGGGCGCACTCACCGCATCGTGCCCTGCCCGGACTGCAAGCTGCAGCCCGGCGTGCTCAACGACATCGGCAATGCACTGTGCAGGTTCTTTGCCGAAAACGGCATCCAGCCTTACAACGAAGAGACCGGCCGGGGCCTGGTGCGGCACATCTTCCTGCGGCGGGGCGCGCACAGCGGACAGATCATGGTGTGTCTGGTGTGCACTCGCCCGAACTTTCCCCACGCCGAGGCGCTGTGCACCCGTCTGCGGGAGCAGTTTGCGGACATTTCCACCATCCTGCTCAATGTCAACAGCAAAAACACCAACGTGATCCTGGGCACCGAGACCCACACCCTGTACGGGCCGGGCTACATCGAAGATACGCTCTGCGGGGTTCCGGTGCGGCTGGGGCCGCTGTCGTTCTACCAGGTGAACACGCTGGCCGCCGAGCGGCTGTACGGCATTGCCGCACAGTACGCCCAGCTGACCCCGGATGACCTGTTGCTGGACCTCTACTGCGGCATGGGTACCATCGGCCTTTCCATGGTGGACCACTGCCGGGAGCTGGTGGGCGTGGAGATCGTGCCCGAAGCCATCGAGAGCGCCAAGGCCAATGCCGCCCGCATGGGGGATGCTGTGGCCGCAAAGAGCTGCTTCTTCTGTGCCGACGCCGGGCAGGCGGCCACCCGGCTGGCCGCCGAGGGCCTGCACCCGGACGTGGTGATGCTGGACCCGCCCCGCAAGGGCTGCGACGAGGCCACCCTCTCCGCCGTGGTGCGCATGGCTCCCCGCCGGGTGGTCTACGTCAGCTGCAACCCCGCCACCGCCGCCCGCGATGCCGCCTGGCTGGAGAATAATGGATATCATGCAGAAAAGGTGCAGCCGGTAGATCTGTTTCCGAGGACGAAGCATTGCGAGGCCGTTCTCCTTTTGTCCAAACTCAACGTCGACCACCACATTGAAGTGGAAGTGAGCATGGATGAGCTGGATGTGACTGCTGCGGAAAGCAAGGCAACTTACAATGAGATTCGGGAGCATGTATGGGAACACCATCAGTTGAAGGTTTCCAACCTCTATATCGCACAGGTGAAGCAGAAACACGGCATTATTGAGCGAGAGAATTATAATAAGCCCAAATCTGAAAATGCCAAACAGCCCAAGTGTCCGAAAGAAAAAGAGGCTGCGATCGTGGAAGCGTTGCGGCATTTTCAGATGATTTAATAAGTTGAAGCAACCTGCTGATGCTAAACAGGAGGCATCGAATGTCAAAATTAAACATTGATCAAAAAAGCGTGCGGGCACTTTTCAGTGAGAAGAAGGCTGATTTCCTCATTCCGGATTATCAAAGGCCTTACGCCTGGGGAGAAAAGGAATGCCAGACTCTTTGGGATGACCTGTTCTTATTTGCATTTCCTGATAATGACTGCGACAAATTCAACAGTGACAGCGATGAGTATTTTCTCGGCCCCATCGTCACATTTAAAAATGATGACGGTAAAATGGAGATTATTGACGGACAACAGCGCCTTACGACATTGATGCTGTTGCTTCGAGCTTTCTATGAAAAATATGGAAGCATGAAGAACGATAAAGCTGTAAAGACCAGCAAGTTCATTGAGCAGTGCATCTGGAAAACCGATGAGTTTGGTGACCCGGACAAGTCAGCATTGAAAATCGACTCAGAAGTCGCCACCGACAAGGAAAAGGACGAATTTCTGAATATCCTGAAAACAGGAACCTTGTCTGATTGCGAAAAGAGCAGCTACGCCAATAACTATCGCTTTTTTCAGCAAAAGATCGTAGACTTTCTGAATACTTACCCAGACTGGTTTTCCTTCTTTCCGATTCGGATCATGAACAACTGTATTTTGCTCCCGATTGAAGCAGAATCTCAGGACACCGCTTTGCGAATCTTCTCGACATTGAATGACCGCGGAAAGCCACTGTCTGATGCAGATATCTTCAAGGCGCAATTTTACAAGTATTACTCTGCCAAAGGCGAGCGGGAAGTCTTTATCCAAAAGTGGAAGGACCTCGAGGTACTGTGTGATTCTATTTTCCATCCTATTACCGGCACTCCGATGGATGAGCTTTTCACACGGTATATGTACTATGAACGTGCAAAGCAAGGCATCAAATCCTCGACAACGGAGGCGCTGCGCAAATTCTATGAGCGGAATGCTTACAGCTTGCTAAAAAATGACCAGACTTTTGAAAATCTGATCGATCTTGCAAATTTCTGGAATGATGTGCAGAATCAAAATGTTGAGCGCTTCTCTGACCGAGTTCTTCGCAGGCTCTTTGTTCTGAACTACGCTCCCAACGGTATGTGGACCTATTTTGTTTCGGTCTATTACATGGCCAATCGGGATTCTGATGGTCTACTGAACGACGATCGTTTCTATAGCTTTCTTAACAAAATCACCGCATTCATCTGGGCATATGCCGTCACAAATCCGGGCGTAAATGCACTGCGCACTCCCATTTTTGCAGAAATGATCAACATTGTAACCGGGCAACCTGTTCGGTTTTCTGACTATTTGTTTGATACGCAGAAATTGCAGAACGCTTTTGACAACTATACCTTCAGCAACAACCGCGCGATCACAAAGGCCATGCTGACATGGTGGGCATTCCAGAACTCCTCCCAGGAGCTCTTGTCCCTTGAAAGTGTACTTGAGATCGAGCACATCTACGCACGCAACCGCCAGGAAAAGGAGCACTCGCTTTCCAATCCGAGAAATGTTGAAAGCCTTGGCAACAAGGTGTTGTTGGAAAAGCGCATCAATATCCGCGCTTCTGATTATCGCTTCAGCGATAAGGTCAAGTACTATACCGGTTTTGAAAACAACCGGAAGCAGAAAAAAGAGGGTACAAAAATCAAGGAGCTTACTGACCTCGCTGCGAATGCCACAGATTTTACCGAATCTGACATTGTAGAGAGAAACGCCAAAATCATCCTCAACTTTATCACCTTCATGCACAACAACGATCTTCTATGTGAAGATTAAATCCTTCTATGATCGATGCCCGTCTGGTTTTCAGGCGGGCATTTTCTTTTGCCGGAATATGGTGTTTCCACTTTTATCGTGGTACAATAGATGCAAGAATCATTTTTCAGGAAGAGCATCCTGCTATCCGATTTATAGGACACCCATTGTTGTAAAATCAGGATGTCCACCTATCACAAAAACAAGGAGCAACGTATGCCAAACGATAAGATTACCGCCGTAGGTGCCAACATTGCCGAAAAAGCCGCCATGATATGGAACGTAGCCGATATGCTGCGTGGGCCGTTCAAGCCCCACGAGTACGGTCTGGTCATTCTGCCCATGACCGTGGTAAAGCGGTTCCATGACTGCCTTCTGCCCACCCATCAGGCAGTGCTGGACACCTACGAAAAGATGAAAAAGCTGCAGGTCATCGACGGCTTTTTGCAGAAGGCCTCCGGCTACCAGTTCTATAACACCAGCCGTTTCACCTTCGAGACCCTGCTGGCAGACCCGGACAACATTGAGTCCAACTTCCGGGATTACCTGTCCGGCTTCTCCGCCAACGCACAGGACGTGCTGGCAAAGTTCGACTTTGACAACATCATCAAGCGGATGGTGGAGAGCAACACCCTCTACCTCGTTATCAAGGAGTTCGGCTCTGAGAAGGGATATCTTGGCCCGGACAAGATCAGCGCCGTGGATTGCGGCTACATCTTTGAGGACTTGGTGCGGCGGTTCTCCGAGAGCTTTGGCGAGGAAGCCGGAGCCCACTTCACCAGCCGGGATATCATCTATCTGATGACCGACCTGCTGCTGTCCGAAGCCGACCTGGACACCAGCAGCATGACCGTTTACGATATGGCTATGGGCACCAGCCAGATGCTGAGCTGCATGGAGGAGCGCATCCACGAGCTGAACAGCGACATTGAGGTGACCTGCTTCGGGCAGGAGTTCAATCCCTCCACCTTTGCCATCGCCAAGGCGGACATGATGATCCGCGGCGGCGACCCCAACAATATGCGGTTCGGTGACACTCTGTCGGAGGATCAGTTCCCCGGGTTCACCTTCCAGTACATCATCTCCAACCCGCCCTTCGGCATTGACTGGAAGCGGGAGCAGAAGGCGGTGGAAGCCGAGGCCGCCCGGGGCGAGATGGGGCGTTTTGTGCCCGGTCTGCCCAAGATCAGCGATGGTCAGCAGCTTTTTGTGCTGAACGGCCTTGCCAAGCTGGCAAACAAGGGCAAGATGGCCATTATCCAGAACGGCTCTCCCCTGTTCAGCGGCGATGCCGGCAGCGGCCCCAGCAACATCCGGCAGTATATTCTGGAAAACGACTGGCTGGACTGCATCATCCAGCTTTCCACCGATATGTTCATGAACACCGGCATCTCCACCTACATCTGGGTGCTCAGCAAGGATAAGCCCGCCCACCGTGCGGGCAAGGTGCAGCTTATTGACGCCAGCCACTGCTTTGAGCCTCGCCGCAAGAGCATCGGCACAAAGCGCAACGACATCACCGATGCCTGCCGGGAGCTGATCGTCACCGCCTACGGCGAGTTTGCCAACGGCAAGGTGTACGGCGACAAGAACGGCATCTACTGCGAGAGCAAGGTGTTCGAGAGCGTGGAGTTCGGCTACAACAAGATCGTGGTGGAGCGTCCCCAGCGAGACGAGGCGGGCAGCGTTATCCTGAAGCGTGGCAAGCCTGTGCCGGACACCAGCCTGCGGGACACCGAAAACGTACCGCTGGTGCAGGATATTGACGCCTACTTTGCCCGGGAAGTTCTGCCCTACGCCCCCGACGCCTGGATCGACCACAGCAAGACCAAGGTGGGCTACGAGATCCCCATGACCCGCTATTTCTACGAGTATCAGGCACCGGAAGCCGTGGAGGATATCGTGGCGCGCATCACCGCACTGGAACAGGATATCTCCGCCGGGCTGGCAGAGCTGTTCCATAAGGAGGGCTGACCATGGCACGGAAAATGAAAGACAGCGGCATTGAATGGATTGGGGAGATTCCAGAGGGGTGGGAAATCAAATATTTTGTTCAGCTATTTTCTCAAGTAAAGAACAAAAATATTGGTTTACGCGAAAAGAATCTTTTATCATTGAGTTACGGAAAGATAAAGCAAAAGAGTATTGAAACTGTTGGTGGCCTATTGCCTGATAATTTTGAAGGTTATAACATTATCGACCGTAACGATATCGTTCTAAGATTAACCGATTTACAAAACGACCAGCACAGCTTGCGTGTCGGTCTTTCCCCTGAGCGAGGAATCATCACTTCTGCCTATTGTTCAATTCGAGTTCGTGGTGCAGAATCTCCCAATTATTTATATTATTACCTTCATACATTCGATATTGCAAAAGGATTTTATGGTATGGGTTCCGGTGTCCGTCAAGGATTAAACTGGGATGGATTGAAATACATAAAAATTCTTCTTCCACCTCAACATGAGCAGGATAGAATTTCAGTTTTCTTAAATCAAAAAACTCTTGAGATCGATTCCATGCTCTCCAAAACAATTTCCAGCATTGAGGAATACAAAAAGCTCAAGCAAGCAGTTATTACGCAGGCTGTTACCAAAGGTGTGCGCGGTGAGCGGGAGATGAAGGATAGCGGGGTTGAGTGGATTGGGGAGATTCCGAAAGAATGGGGACGAACCAAAATAAAAATGATTGCATCATTCTTCAATGGTGACAGAACCTCACGATATCCACAGCCATCCGATTTTGTTGATTCTGGTGTTGCTTTTCTCACCTCACGAAATATTGACAGTGATGAAGTTGACCTTTCTGAAACCAAATATATCACTGATGACAAGTACAAAAGTTTATCAGGTGCTAAAATTCAAATCGATGATATCATATTCTGTTTGCGTGGCAGTGTTGGAAAGTGCGCAATCAATCGAACTTTGTCCTGTGGGACAGTTGCTTCCTCTTTAGCTACTATTCGTCCAAAAGATATTTACCCGGAATATCTTCTTTATTTTCTATTGTCCAACATCGCTTCTACACAAACTACCATCTTTATGAATGGCACTTGTGCCGCCAATCTTTCCGCCGAAAGCGTTGGTAATTACTATATAACTCTTCCCATCTCTGCTGAGCAAAAAGAAATCGCCGACTACCTTGACGCCAAGTGCGCCGAGATTGACAAACTGATTGCAAAGAAGGAGCAGCTGGTAAAAGAACTGGAAAGCTACAAGAAAAGTTTGATTTATGAGGTTGTAACGGGAAAGAGGGAGGTGTAAAAATGGGTGCTGTTCCTATTTATGATTTAACAACACTATTGACCACAATAGCTTCAATATCAGCAAGCTTCGTTGCAATTCTCGGAGGTTTTATTGCAAGTAAGCTTATTTCAATCAGCGAAAATCGCTCATCTACACTTGATAAACTACGCTCGCTTGACAAAGAAATTTCCGTCAAAATTTCCTTAAAGGAATCTCTCCAAGATGAAAACAACGAAAGTGACGCCTTAGATTTCATAGATGCGAATTTTCTTTCGTTTGCTCGTAATGGCGACCTTGACAAATTATATACAAGTCTTTCCTCGCCTTCCATCGAAAAAGAAGCCATGCGACCTTTTTGGAACATAGGGCAAGAAGTATTATCGCAGTACAACAATGCCCTGCAAAGCCACAATTATAAAACCGCTGATGAAATCCAAGCTATCATTCTCAAACAATATACTTGCCATCTCAATTTTATAAGCGATTTATTTAAGGTAATACAACGTCAGCTTGAAATATTCGAGCATGAACAGCAGCAAAAAATTCATTCATCCTCTAACTCCATCTATGACCGTCTCTCGCTTACCTCAGCATCCCTATTTATTCCTCCTCCAGAAGTAAGGTCAACTCTATGGGACAAAAATCGTTACGAATCAAACACTCAAAGAATCGCCGAAATAACAAATGATTTGCAACTATTAAATCTCCAAAAAAAGCAATATGAATTTTCTATTCCAGGCTTAAAGCATCCAAAAGGCATGATATCCGGCTTATTTATCTTTGCTTTTATCACCGTCACAAGCATTGTCATCCCAATTGCTCTTATCCCATTTTGCACCGAAAGTTATACTTTGTATCTATTCGTTCGTTATATATTCATTATTCTTTTTGTAACTGATTTGCTCTTAATTCTAGTTTACCTGATGCGACTGCTAAATTGGAAAGAAATAAAGGAGGTCTAACCATGCCCCTCAACACCACCGAAAAGCAATTTGAATCGGACATTGCGGCGGCGCTGCTCTCCCCTGCCGGGGGCTACACCCGAAACGGAGATTGCTACGACCCCAAGCTGGGGCTGTTTGTGGATACCCTGATCCGCTTTGTGCAAAAGACCCAGCCCAACGAGTGGGCATTTTTTGAAAAGCAGAACCCGGTAAACCCGGTGCGGAAGTTCTGCACTGCCTTTAACAATGCCTGCGATGCGGACGGACTGCTTTCGGTGCTGCGGTATGGCTTCAAGCACCGGGGACGGCGGTTCCGGGTGTGCTATTTTCAGCCGGAATCCGCGCTGAACCAGAAGGACGCCCAGCGCTACGCTCAAAACGAGATCACCTGCAACCGGCAGTGGTTCTACTCCGACACCACCCACAACTCGGTGGACATGGTGCTGGCGGTAAACGGCATCCCGGTGTTCGCCTTTGAGCTGAAGAACCAGTTCACCGGGCAGACTGTGGAGAACGCCAAGCAGCAGTGGATGCACGACCGGGACCCCCGGGAGGTGTGTTTCCAGTTCAACAAGCGCATTCTGGGCTACTTTTGCGTAGACCTGACCGAGGTGTGGATGGCCACCCGGCTGGCAGGCAAGGACACCCGCTTTCTGCCCTTCAATCAGGGCTCCAACGGTGCCGGGCGGGACGGCGGTGCAGGCAACCCGCCCAACCCCAACGGCTATCTTACCGCCTACCTCTGGGAAGAAGTGTTCCAGAAGGACAGCATGATGGACATCCTGCAAAAGTTCATGAGCCTGCAGGACGGCAAGACCCTGATCTTTCCCCGGTATCATCAGCTGGACGTGGTGCGCAAGCTGGTGGCAGATGTGCGGCAGAAAGGTGCCGGGCAGCACTATCTCATCCAGCACAGCGCCGGGTCGGGCAAGTCCAACTCCATTGCTTGGACGGCGTACCGGCTGGCTTCCCTGTTCAACACCGAGAACAAGCCGGTGTTTGCCAGTGTCATCGTGGTGACTGACCGCACCGTGCTGGACGCACAGCTGCAGGAGACCATCTCCGGCTTTGACCATACGCTGGGTGCGGTGGAGGCCATCGGCGAGGACAAGAACTCCGGCGACCTGCGGGATGCCATCAACAACGGCGCACGCATCATCATCACCACCCTGCAAAAGTTCCCGGTCATCTATACTGAGGTGAACAAGACCGCCGGGAAGAACTATGCCGTCATCATTGACGAAGCGCACTCCTCCCAGACCGGCACCTCTGCTTTGAAGCTGAAAGCCGCCCTTGCCGACACCGAGGACGCGCTGCGGGAATATGCCGAACTGGAGGGCAAAGCAGAGGACGAGATCGACCCGGAGGATGCACTGGTGAAGGAGTTGACCTCCCACGGGCGGCACAAGAACCTGTCCTTCTTCGCCTTTACCGCCACCCCAAAAGCCGCCACGCTGGAACTGTTCGGCACCGAGTACCCGGACGGCAGCCACCACCCCTTCCACATTTACAGTATGCGGCAGGCTATCGAGGAAGGGTTTATTCTGGATGTGCTGCAAAACTACATGACCTATTCCACCTGCTTCAAGATCGCCAAGACCATCCCGGACAACCCCGACCTGCCTGCCAGCCGGGCGGCAAAACTCATCCGCAAGTATGAAGAGCTGCACCCCTACAACATCAGCCAGAAGGCAAAGATCATTGTAGAGACCTTCCGGGAGACCACCAGCCACAAGATCGGCGGGCGGGGCAAGATGATGGTAGTCACCTCCTCCCGGCTGGCGGCGGTGCGGTACTTTCACGAGGTCAAGCGCTATATTGCGGAGCAAGGTTATGACGATGTGCAGATCTTAGCGGCGTTTTCCGGTGCCGTACCGGACGGCGGCGTGGAGTACACGGAGCAGTCTCTGAACGTCCGCGCCGACGGCAGCCACATTGCGGAGAGCCAGACCAAAAAGGAGTTTCACAACAACTTCAATGTGCTCATCGTGGCAGAAAAATACCAGACAGGCTTTGACGAACCGCTGCTCCATACCATGATCGTGGACAAAAAGCTGAAGGGCGTCAAGGCGGTGCAGACCCTCTCCCGTCTGAACCGTACCTGTCCCGGTAAAACCGACACCTTTGTGCTGGATTTTGTGAACAAGGCAGAGGACATCCGAGATGCTTTCCAGCCGTTTTATCAGGAAACCTTTCTGGAGCAGGAGGTCAACACCGACCTCATTTACAAAACCCAGAAGGAGTTGCGGAGCTTTGCCGTTTATTCCGATGCAGACGTGGAAGCCTTTGCCAAGGAGTATTTCCGCAGCACCAAGTAGGATAAAAACGCCGTGGGCCGCATGAGCAGCGTTTTGAAGCCCGTGGCGGACCGCTACAACCAGAAAACGCAGGCCGAGCGGTACCAGTTCCGCCGTCTGCTGCGCAGCCTTGTCAAGTGGTACGGTTATGTTTCGCAGGTGGCACGGATGTTCGATGAAGAGCTGCACAAGGAGAACGTATTCTGCGCTTATCTGCTCAAATTGCTGCCGCCGGACGAGGTCTCTCCGCTGGACTTGGAGGGCAAATTGCAGTTGGAGTATTACAAGCTGCAAAAGACCTTTGCCGGTGCCATCGAGCTGGAACACGCCAAAGGCGTCTACGAGCCGGTCACCCAGAAGGGTGCTCTCGGCCACGACCCCAAGGAGCCGCTGGACGAGATCATTTTGAAGATCAACGAGAAATTCAAGGGCGAGTTCACCAACGCCGACCGAGTGCTGCTTACTGCCCTGCATGACCGTCTGCTGGCCGACCCGAAGCTGGCAAAGCTGGCGCGCAGCTCCGACCCGCAGATCTTTACCGAGAGCATCTTCCCCAAGGCTTTTGACACTGCCGCACAGGACAGCTATCTTGAAGCGCAGGACACCTTCGCTTCCCTGTTTGAAGATACCAGCAAATACAAGGCTATTATGTCGGCATTGGCAGAGTGGCTGTATGGGGAATTCCGCAAGAAGTAAAACCGTTTTCCTTTTTGTTTGCTTAAAACAGCCTGCATCCACGGGATGCGGTTCAAGGGTTTGGGTGTTCCCCAACAAGCATTTTGCAATGCAAATGGTGTTTGTATAGACAGACACATTGCTTGCAGATGCAGACGACGGTCTGACCAAAATTGATACTACCTTTGATGGTGATACCGTCTGGCTGTCCATCGACCAGATGGCTGAGCTGTTCCAGCGTGACCGCAGCGTTATTGGAAAACACGTCCGGAATATCTTCAAGGAAGGTGAGCTTCAGAAGGAATCAGTGTGGGCAAAATTTGCCTACACTGCCGCAGATGGAAAGGTCTACGATGTGGACTATTACAACCTCGATGTCATCATCTCCGTCGGCTACCGGGTCAAATCCAAACGCGGCACACAATTCCGCATCTGGGCAACCGGCATCCTGGCAGTGCTGAGCAGCCTGCTCATGGCATTTGCGCCCGGCCTTTTCCTGATTTGTGCGGCAATGGGGCTGAACGCCCTGTCCAGCACCATGTTTTCCGGCACCGATGCCGCTCTGACCTACGACAGCCTGAAGCAGGCCGGGCAGGAAGAACGGTATCTTTCCGTGGCCGCCAACCGCTCCCAGATCGGCATGCTGGCCAGCGCGCTCGGCTCCCTTGCCAGCACACTGCGGCGGTTTCTGCGGTTTTCCGGCTTTTATCTGGTGAGTGCGCTGTTCAGCAGCATTTCCACACTGGCCATGCTCCTGCTGAAGGAACCTGTGGTCACCGAGGCACAAGCCGCCCGGAGTTCCCATTCCCTGCGAGAGCTGCCGGGCCAGTTCGCGCAGCTGGTGCGGGACAGTGCCGCCGCCCTGCGCGGCTGCCCGCTGGCGGCAAAACTCATCGCTGCCGATGCGGTCATCTCTGTCCCCTGCTATCTGACCAAGATGTTCCTGCAGCAGCGGCTCGTGGAGCTGGGCTGGCCCACCGAGTGGCTTTTTCTTCCCTTGCTGCTGGGCGGTGCGGCCTGCGTGGCCGGTACCGAGATCGGCCGACGGGTACATTCCCACACCCTGCGGCGGTTCTACACGGTATGTGCCCTGCTGGTCGGCGGCGGGACCTTTCTGGTCGGCGCAGCGCCCGCATGGGGCGGCATTCTGGGCATGATGCTGGTGCAGGGCGTGCTGGAAGTCTGGCTGCTCCATGCCGACCAGCGTCTCAATGCCCTGATCTCCAGTGATCAGCGGGCTACCCTCATCAGTGTGGACAGCATGGCCTACAGCATCCTGATGATCCCCGCAAGCTCCTTTGTGGGTGCCGTGGGCGATCTCTTCGGGCAGGCGGGTGCTGGGCTTGCCCTGCTGGGCGTCCTGACCGCCGCCAGCGGGGCGGCGGTACTGGCCAAGCGCCGGAGCTGAGTTTTGCCACAAAACGCAAAAGACCGCTGCGGCCTCCGGAGAGATCGCAGCGGTCCTTTCTTTTATGCTCAGTAGCACTTTTTGCAAGCCGTGAATCCGCGGGATTTTGCAGTGGACAGGCTCACTTTCTCAGGGCCTTTCATTCCGCTGCAGTTGGGGTTGCTGTGGTACTTCTTGCCGCCATGGGTGGGGATCCACACCATCTGGCTGGTCGTCTGGCCGGAAGATGCACTGCCCGTGCTCTTTTTGCTGCCGGAAGTGGTCGTGGTCTTTTTGCTGCTGGCGGCAGCGGCGGCCTTCTGGGCATCCAGCTTTTTCTGCCCGGCCGTGTACAAAGCTGTCGTGTCGCTGGTGGTGCCGTTCAGCAGCACCGAGCCATTCTGGATGTCCAGAATGGGCATGCCGTTCACGTCCAGTGTGCCAGCATACACGCCGTACAGGGTCATCTGCTGTGCCGGGGCCGCCGCCTTGAAGGCATCAAATTTCGACTTCTGCACGGCTACATACCACACGCCGTCGGCGGTGTCAAAGCCAAAAATAAATGCAGTATCGTTGCTGGTAGCCGCACTGTAATTGGGCGTACCGGTAATAGTGATAGGCTGTCCCAGCGGCTGAGACGTTGCCTGCGCATAGGGTACCGTCTGGCAGGAACTGCTGTCCACCGCCGCAAAGGCCGCCGGGCAGCACAACAGGCTCAGGCACAGGGCCAGTGCCGCTGCAAGAATCCGGAATTGTTTTTTCATCGCACACATCCTCCTCTGTTTGCCGGTCACCCGGCTATTTTACGGTTTGATCGTACCTCCTGTTTCTCTGTGCAGCAATTCCCAGAATGTGTTGTTTTTCGGCACATTCCGACGCATTCAGGAAGCAAGATCAGTTCTCACCATATATTATACCACTTTATGTTCATTTATGAACCGTATTATGGCATTCATTTCAAGCAAAATTCACCTCATAATAGTATTGGGGTGATAATAATGGATGAACTCAGAATTAAAAAGCTCTCCGAACCTGTTACATTTACGATTCGCGTAGACAAGTCAATCGTCGATTTCTACGATGATCTTGCCGGAAAAACAAATCGCTCCCGCAATGAGCTGATCGGGCTTGCTTTGGACTACGCCAAGGATAAGATCATCGTGGAAGAATAAGCGTTCTTTCCGTAAACAAAAAATGCGAACGAAAGCATTTCTGCTCTCGTTCGCATTTTTTTATTGCTTCACACAGCGTGTCGTGTTGCGGGCGCTCCGGATCAGATGCCGGCGGCAGCGTTCTGACCGGCAAAGCGGCCGAAGGTGGCGCTGCGGCCTGCGGCGGCACCAGCCATCAGGCAGGGATAGCTGCCGGAGAAGTAGTTGCCGCTCATGTCACCGATAACATACAGGCCCGGGATGGCCTTGAAGTCGTGGTCCAGTGCGTGCATGTTGTCGTCGATCTGGATGCCGTCCATGGTGCAGAGGAGGTAGCCGCCGGACTGGCGCACACCGTAGAAGGGAGCTTCGCTCAGAGTGGACAGACGGTAGTCCTCCTTACCGTAATCCTCGTCCTCGCCCTTGGCAGCCAGCTCGTTGTAACGATCCACCGTTGCGGTGAAGGTGTCCTTGGGCAGGCCCAGCTTGTCGGCCAGCTCCTCCACGGTGTCGGCCTGCACGATGTAACCCTGGTCCTGCAGATCGGCGTTCATGCCCTCGATGTACTCCATGGGGAACACCGGAGCGGTGCCGTTCACATGCGGGTACAGACGGCTGCAGCCGTGGGTGGCAAAGCGCTTCACATCCTCGGGGTACTTGCTGTCCCACACAGTGCAGTAGGTGTGGTAGGGCTGGCTGGCTGCAGCGTGCAGCACCAGATCGTAAGGCATGTACTCGTTCATGAAGCGCTCACCGTTCAGGTTCACCTTCAGGAACGGCTGGCTGCCCATCCAGAACCGGGCACCATCGTTGGCTTTGCCGTACTCCCCCACCTGGTCGGGCTTGATGGCACCGCGGTCAAAGATCATGGAGGTGTGGGTGGTGTCCATGATGGCACCGGCCCACAGGCAGGCCTTGATACCGTCGCCCTTGGCACCTGACTTGGAATAGTTGACGCAGGTCTGCTCCACGCTCTGGGGCTGCAGGGCTTTCATCATGGTTTCATTGCCGCTGTAGCCGCCGCAGGCCAGAATGACGCCCTTGGATGCGTTGTAGCGCACATACTCGTCGTTGGCATTCTTGGCGATCAGACCGGTGACGCGGTTGCCGTCCTTTTCCAGCTTGACCATGGTGATCTCGTACTGCACTTCCAGACCGTCAGCCTCGGCGTGCTTCAGCACGGCGTCCATGGTCAGCTTCTCGTTGTACTCGTCGTACTGGGTGCTGTGGCCCACGTCCAGCACCTCGTAGTTGTCGTTGTCGTGCTTTTCGTCGATCTCGTGGCGGAATTCGATGCCGCTCTCGGCCAGTACGTCGGTGAACCAGTCGATGGTCTCACCGCTGCGGTCTGCCCACACCTGTGCCAGGCTGCGGCGGGTATAGCCCTGGCTCCAATTGCACAGGTAGCGCACAGCGTCCTTCTTGTTCACGTCATCGCCGTCCTCCTGCTGCTGCTTGGAGCCGCAGGCAGCCAGCGTGTCGCGGATGCCGCTGGCCATGTCGTGGCCGAACTTTTCGATCAGGATGGTCTTGGCACCGGCCTCGGCCGCGGCGGCAGCGGCAAAGCTGCCGGAGGAACCGGCACCCACCACCAGCACCTCACACTCCACGGTCTGCTTGATGTCGCTCTCGGCCACTTCGGGCTCCTCGCCCAGCCAGTCGGCGGTGGAGGCAGTCTCCTCGGTGGTCTGCTCAGCGGGGTTGATGGCACCGCCGCTGGCCTGACGGATGCAGTCGGCCACAGCGTTCTGCACAGCCTTGCTGGTCACGGTGGCACCGGTCACACCGTCGATCTGGCTGGTCTGAGCGTTCATCACCTGCTCGATCAGCTTGTCCTTGGCGGCCTGGCCGATGTTCTCGGTCTCGCCGGACAGGTCCAGCTCCACCTTGGTGATGCTGGCAGCGTCAAAGGTCACCGTGGCGGTGATCTCGCTCATGCCCTTGGCGGTAGCGGTGTAGGTACCGGGGGTGTAGATGCCGGCTGCACCGGAAGATGCAGCAGCGGTGGAGCTGCTGGCTGCATTGCAGGCAGCCAGACCGGCTGCGGTGACGCTGCTCATGGCGGCAGCGGCAGCGATTTTCAGAAAGCCTTTGCGGGAGATCTTTTCCATAATAAGGTTCCTTTCTCTTCTTTTTCTTCGTGCTTTGTTCCAGAGTGGCAAAAATGCTTTGCCATTCTTGTTAAAAGTATCACATTTACAACCAAAGAAAAAGAAGTTATAATATCCCTGTAGGTATCAAGAAAAACTTGCGTTTTATTTCTGGAAAGGAACCTCCCATGACCATTCAGCAGCTGCGCTATTTTCTGGCCCTGTGTCAGGACCTGAACTATACCCGCACGGCCGGGCGGCTGTATCTGTCGCGGCAGGCGCTGCGGCTCAGCATTGCCGCGCTGGAAAATGAGCTCTGCGGCCCGCTGTTCATCAATGTGCGCAATCACCTTGCCCTGACCGAAAAGGGCCAGCGCTTCCGGGCACAGGCCGCGCCGGTGGTGGAGCAATTTGACCGGATGTGCGCGCAGGCGTATCAGGATATCCGGTCCCCCGCTCTGCGGCTGGGCATCAGTGTGGCGTTGGTGCCCAGCTACCTGCCCATGCTGGGGGATGTGCTGGAGCAGTTCCGGCAGCAATACCCGGGCATCCCGCTGGAAACCACATTGCTCTCCAACGACGCCGTATGTGCACAATTGCAGAACGGCACGCTGGACGCCGGGCTGGTGATGGACCTGGGCGGCTGCGCGGCCGGGCTTGCCCGCACCGCGCTCACCCGGCACACTGCGGCCCTGCTGGTGCCCCGCTGCAGCCCGTTCTGGGGGCGCAGCAGCATCGCCCCGGCAGAGCTGGACGGCCAGCTGCTGTTGGTGCCGGGCCTTGCGCCGGAGCCGCTGGCCCCGCTGTGGAATACCCTGCGGCAGGCCGGTGCCCGCCCGAAGGTAGAGATCGGCGAGCAATACTATCAAGTGCTTTACCGCACCCAGGAGCGCAACGGTCTGGCCCTGGACCGGTTGGAGATCACCTCCGACCACAGCATGGGCAATGTTCAGGACGTGGCACTGGACGGCATGCCGCCCATCTGCGCCGCCTTTTTGCAGCCGGAGCACGCAGAGCACCCCTGTGTCCGGCTTTTGTGCAGCTTTTTGCAGGAACACCTGCGCAATCTATGAAAGAAGGGACCCTTATGCATTTTTATGGAACCATCGGCCCGGCCTGCGCCAGTGCCGGAACTCTGCGCCGCCTTGTGGACGCCGGCATGACCGGCCTGCGCATGAACCTTTCCCACGGGGCGCTGGCCGAACACGCTGACTGGCTGGCAATGATCCACGCTGTCGGCATTCCGGACCTGCTCATCGACCTGCAGGGGCCGGAACTGCGTGTCGGGCGGCTGGCCAGCCCGGTCACCCTGCCGGAGGGCGGCACGGTACAGCTGGGTGCAGGCGGCATCCCCTGCCCTGTCCAGCTGGTACAGGCAGCCCGGCCCGGGCAGCAGCTTCTGCTGGATGACGGCAAGCTGCTGGTGGAAGTAACTGCCGCCGGGCCGGATGCACTGGTCTGCACCGTACTGCGGGGCGGCGTTCTGCAAAGCCGCAAGAGCATTGCCGCCCCGGGTCTGTCGGTGCCCATGCCCACCCTGACAAGTGAGGACCTTGCCAACCTGCGCATCGCAGCTTCCTGCGGCGTCACCGGGGTCATGCTGCCCTTCGTGCGCGGGAAACAGGACATCCTTGCCCTGCGGCAGGCGCTGGCCGAGGCCGGTGCGCCGCAGATCCGCATCTTTGCAAAGATCGAGAACCTTGCCGGGGTGCAGGCCCTGCCGGAGTTTCTGTCCCTCGTGGACGAGGTGGTCATTGCCCGCGGCGACCTGGGCAACGCCATGCCGCTGTGGGAGCTGCCCCGCTGTCAGAAACAGCTTTCCGCCGCCTGCCGGGCCGCCGGGGTGCCCTTTATGGTGGTCACCCAGATGCTGGACAGCATGTGCACCCGTGCCGTGCCCACCCGCGCCGAGGTGAGCGATATTTACAATGCTGTGTTGGATGGTGCGTCCAGCCTGATGCTCACCGGCGAGACCGCCGCCGGGCAGTACCCCGTGCAGGCCATGGAGTTCCTGGTTCGGACGGCAAACACCGCCCTGTAAGGCAGTTCGGCCTTCTGCGCGCTTTTTCGGCCCGAAATGACAAAAAGGATGGATTCTGTCGTAAAGAGTTGGTATAATGAAGGCAAAATATTTTTGCAGGAAGGTTTTTCTATGGGAATCGTAGTCATCGGAGCCGTTTTTGTGGACATCAAGGGGTACCCCCTTTCCACCTACATCCCGGGCGGGCGCAACTCCGGCCGGGTCGAGCAGGTACACGGTGGTGTGAGCCGCAACATCGTGGAGGACATCGCCAATGTGGAACTGCGCCCCACCTTTGTGGGTCTGGTGGACGACACCGGCATGGGCCAGGATGTCATCGACAAGCTCCGCGACCACAAGGTGAACACCCAGTTCATCCGCCGCGTGAAGGACGGCATGGGCACCTGGCTGGCCGTGTTCAACAACGACGGTGACGTATGCGCCTCCATCTCCAAGCGCCCGGACACCACTCCCCTCACCGCTCTGCTGAAAGAGCAGGGAGACGAGATCTTCAAGGACTGCGACAGCATCGCGCTGGAGCTGGATCTGGAAAAAGAGACGGTCAAGCAGGTGCTGCGCTTTGCCAAAAAGTACAACAAGCGGGTCTACGCGGCCATCTCCAACATGAGCATCGCCATGGAGCGCCGCGACTTTTTGCAGCAGGTGGACTGCTTTGTGTGCAACCAGCAGGAAGCCGGGCTGCTCTTCTCGGACGATTACAACCACCTTTCCCCCGCTGCCATGCGGGAGGTGCTGGCCACCAACGTGCACAGCGCCAACATCCCCTGCATGGTGGTCACCATGGGCGGGCAGGGTGCCGTGTATGCCCGCGCCAACGGCGAAAGCGGCGTTGTGCCCGCCAAGAAGGTGGATGTGATCGACACCACCGGTGCCGGTGACGCCTTCTTTGCCGGTACGGTCATCGGCCTGACCTACGGCAAGAACCTGCCCGCCTCCTGCGAGATCGGCAGCCGTCTGGCCGCCTCGGTGATCTCCATCACCGAAAACGTCTGCCCCCGGTTCCGCCCGCTGGAATTCGGGCTGGACATTCCCGTGCTGGACTGAGTTACACCCAAAAGCGCCGGAGCATTCCCGCAAAAGGGAGCGCTCCGGCGCTTGTTTTTTGTTTGTCAGAGTTCGTTGATGGCTGCTGTGACGGGCATTGCCTGCAATCGCTTCACCGGGCCGTGCACCGCAAGCGCCGCTGCACCTGCCACGAACAGACAGAGCACTGCCAGCAGCCCGAAGGGCACCCGCCACACGACGCCGAAATAGTGGGTGATCAGCCGGGTATACAGTGCACGGTGCAGCACAAGGCCGGCAGCAACGCCCACCAGCAGGCCGGACGCCGCATAGGTCCCGGCCTCCGCCGCGATCATCCGGCACAGTTGGACATCCTCCATGCCCACGGCGCGCATGGCACCGTACTGCCGGGCACGGGCGGAAACGCTCATGGAGATGCTGTTGACGATGTTCAGCAGCGAGATGCCGCCGATGATGGCCAGAAAACCGTACAGCACGATGCGTACCGCGTAATAGGTGCCGCGGTCCTGCCGGTTGCTCTCCCGCAGGTCCTGCATGATGACGTCATCCGTGGCAAGGTCCGCCAGCGTGAAGAGGGTGTCCTCGTCGGCGGTGCGGTCCAACTGCACACCTACCATATTATAGTTCTGGTCGCCTGCCACCTGTCGGAGCAGCGCTTCCGGTGCAATAAGGGTCACATCATCCGGGAAGGTGCCCTCCGAGAAGGCACCCACGATGGTAAGCGGCACCCCGTTCACTGTGATGACGTCCCCGATCTGCATGGGGTTGTTCTTATTGTAGATGGTCATCACTTCATTGCCTGCGCCGGGCATCCGACCCCGTACCACCACGGAACGGCTGGACTCCAGCATATAATCATCGTAGGAGCAGAAGATAACGTGATCCACGTTGCCCTTGTCGCTGCTGGCCGGGGTATCCACCAGACCAGTGCAGCCCCACGCATGGGCGACGCCCGGCACTTCCAGCAGTGTCCGGGTCATGCTGCCGGGCAGCACCTGCGCATTGCCGTAGCCGTTGTAAAGCACATCGGGCTGCCACGGCACCAGACTGGGCAACAGCAGAGAGGCGAACTGCAAGAGCACGGTAAAGCCCAGCGCCAGCACAATGCTCAACGCAAAGCTGGCGGTCATCAGGGCCCAGTTCTTTTTGCTGGCGGTGGCATGGCGGACGCCCAGTGCCAGTTCCACCCGGCCCTTTCCGGCATGGGCCGCACGGCCCACCGACACATTCTGGGTGCTGCCGGAGACCGCCGCCATCGGCGAGACCTTTGCCGCCCGCTTTGCCGGGGCCTGCGCAGCCAGCAGCACCGTCACCACACCCACCACGGCACCGGCGCACAGGCCCGCAGGGCTCAGCTGCCAGACTGGCGTTGCCGCAAACTCGCCGCCGACGCCGTACCGCAGCGCGGCGCAGATCGTCCAGCTGACCAAAGTGCCCAGCACAAGGCCGATGGGCACCGCCGTCCTGCACCAGTTGAGGGCTTCCAGCCGGACGAACCGGATGACCTGCCGTTTGCTCATGCCGATGCAGCGCATCATGCCAAAGAACTGGGTGCGCTGGGCCAGATTGCTGTTCATGCTGCCGGAGATCATCAGCACTCCGGCCAGCAGCACCAGCACGAACAGCACCGCTGCCATCCCGTACACGGTCTGAAAAGCCGTACTGCTGCTCTGCCCTGCCGAACCCATCACCTGCAGGTTTTCCTGCACAGCCGTCTCCCCGTACCGGCTGCGCAGCTTCGGCAGGGCCTTTGCTGCTCTGGCCGCGCTGGTGTATTCCAGCTCATAATGTGTCTGGGGCAGTGCCTCGCCGTTTGCAGTCAGCAGGGCCGCAAAGGCTTCCTGCGGCAGGTAGGCATCCACGATGCTGTACTGCTCGCCGTAAAAATCCTCGTCGATGCCGCCGACGCCGGTGACCGTGAGGGGCTTTTCCGTTCCGTCCGGCAGTGTCAGCGTTACAGTGTCTCCGCTGCCCACATGCAGCACCCGTGCAGCGGTCTTGCCCAGCAGCACTTCGTTTTCCGCCTGCGGGTAGGTGCCCGCAAAGGCTGCGGCACGGTTCAGGCTCACATAATCTGCATCGGCACCATACAGCACCACCCGCTTGCCGTTCAGGCGGTATGCGCTTTCGCCGTTCTCATTGAATACTGCTCCGGCACCCACCCGCACCACGTCCGGCTGGCCGACCAGCTGCGCAGCCTGCTCCGGCGTGATGCCGGTGACCTCCAGATGCCAGCTGCCGCTTTTTCCGGCTGCACGGCCCGTCTGGGTGCGCAGCATCATGTCCGCCACACTGAAGATGGCCGTGACCAGGAACACTGCCGTGACGATGCACAGGATGGTCAGCCGGTTCTGCCGCCTGCGCACCCTGGCAGAAATGGGGATCAGGCTTAGATAGCTTTTCATTCCGCGCACCTCCCGAAGTCAGTCAGCACGCCGTCCGACACCTGCAGCACCCGGTCTGCCGTCTGGGCGATGCTGCGGCTGTGGGTGATCATGACGACGGTCTGGGCGTATTTGCGGGAAGCCTCCTTCAGCAGGGCGATCACCTCGCCGCTGTTGCGGGTGTCCAGATTGCCGGTCGGCTCATCGGCTAAAATCAGCGCCGGACGGGTGATGAGCGCCCGCCCGATGGCCACGCGCTGCTGCTGCCCGCCGGAAAGCTGGCCGGGCAGGTGACTGCGCCGCTTGCGGAGGTCCAGCACATCCAGCAGTTCTTCCAGATACGCCGTGTCCGGCTTCTGGTAGTCCAGCAATACCGGGAACAGGATATTCTGCTCCACGGTCAGCTCCGGGATCAGGTTGAACGCCTGAAACACAAAGCCGATGTTCCGGCGGCGGAAGATGGTGCGCTCCCGCTCTTTCATGGCAAACAGATCTCGCCCGTCCAGCAGCACCTTGCCGGAGGTAGGGGTGTCCAGCCCGCCCAGCAGATTGAGCAGAGTGCTCTTGCCGGAACCGCTCTCGCCCACCACGGCCACAAATTCGCCCTTGGGCACCGAGAAGCTCACGTCCTTCAGCGCCTGCACGGCAGTCTCGCCGGTGCCGTAGGTCTTGCAAAGGGCCTGTGCCTGCAACAGATTCATACAAAAACCTTCTTTCGTTTTGATCTGTCCACAGCATACCACCCGTTTGCTACAGCCCGGTGACTGCAAGACTACAATTTTGTAGGGATCGCCGGAGCGGGCCTGTTCCGCAGCAGGATGGTGAAGGCGGTGCCCCGGCCCAGCTCACTTTCCACTTCCAGTGTGCCGCCGTGGACCTCCACAATGGATTTCGCCAGCGGCAGCCCCAGCCCGATGCCCGGCGTATCCTGCGCAAAGCGGCTGCGGTAGAATCGCTTGAACAGATGGGGCAGGTCCTCCGGGTGGATGCCGGTGCCGGTGTCCACCACCCGGATGCGCACAAAGTCGGCAAAGCGGTTGCCCTCTACCGTCACGGTGTCCCCGGCGCGGGTGTGGTCCAGCGCATTCTTGATCAGGTTGCCCACGGCCTCGCGCATCCACACCCGGTCACAGCACAGGCACACCCCCTGCTCTGCCGCGACGGCCAGCTGCTTTTGCTCCTGCCGGGCGCGGCAGGCAAAGGGCCGGGCAGTCTGCTCCAGCAGACCTTGCAGATCTTGTTCCGTTTTTTCCAGCTGTACAGTCCCCGCATCCAGCCGGGTGAGCTTGAGCAGACTTTGCACCAGCTGTTCCATCCGGTCCAGCTCCTGTTCGGAAAGTTCGGCCAGCTCCCGCACATTTTCTGCGTCATCCGTTCCGGCCTGCAGCAGACCGTTGTAGATATTCAGAGCGGCCAGCGGCGTCTTGAGCTGGTGAGAGATATCGGCCATGGTGTTCTTCAAAAACTGCTTTTCCCGCTGTTCCCGGTCGGCATGGGCGTTGAGCACTGCCGCCATCTCATTCACTTCATGGAACAGCCGGTACAACTGCCCTTCACGGCCGCTGTCCAGCCGGGCAGTGGCGTCCCCGTCCAGCAGGGCACGCACCTGCGCAGCCGCTTCCTCCAGCCGTTTCTGCCGTCGGGCAAAATAAGCAGCGGCACTGCCCAGCACCCCGGCCGCCAGAAGGACAAACAGCCCCAGCAGCGGCAGGCACAGTGCCGGGCACAGTGCCCACGACGCGCATTCTGCCGCCAGCAGGGCCGCAGCCAGCCCGGTGCACAACCGGGCAAACAGCTGCCGGACATCGTCCTCCACCAGAAATTTCATCTCACACATCCCCGTTCCAGCGGTAGCCCATGCCCCGCACCGTGACCAGCCGCTGCGGGCTGCCGGGGTCATCCTCCACCTTGAGCCGCAGCCGCCGGATGTACACCGTGAGGGTGTTGGTATCTACATAATTGCCCTCGCAATCCCACAGGGCGTTCAGAATGGTCTCTTTGGTCAGCACCTGCCCCGGGCTGCGCAGAAACAGGCACAGCAGCTTGTACTCCGCTGCCGTGAGTTCCAGCGGAACGCCGTTCTTTTCGGCCCGGCCGGCCAGCAGATCTACCCGGATGCCGCCGGAGCACAGCTCGGTGGCCTGCTGTGCCCCGAACCCTCCGGCCCGGCGCAGCAGTGCGTGCACCCGACTCAGCAGCACCCCCAGCTTGAAGGGCTTGGTGATGTAATCGTCACCACCCAGGTCCAGCCCGGTGATGATGTCCATTTCCTCATCCGACGCGGTCAGAAACAGGATGGGCACCCCGGAAGTGCGGCGCACCTCCCGGCAGAAGTCGAAGCCGGTGCCGTCCGGCAGGGTCACGTCCAGCATCAGCAGGTCGTAGCGGCCCGCCTGCCACAGATGCCCGGCCTCGGCCAGGGTACGGGCCGTGTCCAGCGCATAACCCGCCCGGCCCAGTGCAAGGGTCAGCCCGGTGACCAGACTTTTGTCATCCTCCAGCAGTAAGATCCGCTCCATGGTGCAATTTCTCCTTTTTGCAAAAAATGCCGGGTGCTGCCGCAGGTACGGCAGCTGCCCGGCGTGCAGTCACGCATTCTGTTGTTTGTACTGTTCGCCCCACGCCCACATAGCGTCCATGATGGGCTTCAGGCTCCGGCCCCTCGCGGGCCGTTTTTTCTATTTTACGGCACAGACGCAGTACTTGTCAAGCATGGGCCGGACACCCCGCACATCCGGCTCAAAAAATTTTTTTGCAGTCCAAATTGCGAGAAATCAGCGGTTCACCGCAAAAGTTTCCGAATCGTAACCGGTCAAAAGTCACCCGCCGGTAACCAGGTCACCGCATTGTGCGTACTTTACGCCGGGCAAAAAGGGGTGTATCATGGCCTCGTCAGCCGGGGCACGCCGAGATCTCGGTGTCCAGCCCGGAATACGCCTGGATCCGCCTGCACGGCAAAGCTGTGTTTGAAAACAACATGGCTGCCAAGGAGATGAGCATCTCCAACCCCATCGTGAAGGGCCAGTACGGCGAAGCCACCAACCCCATCTTTGAGGTGTTCTACCTGGAGGATGCTCACGGCGCCATCGCCGACTTCTCCGGCAACCCTCCCTACGAGTTCTGATTCCCGTTTCGTGCAGATCGCCTTGGAAACGCTGTTTTCAGGGCGTTTTGCCGTTTGGTACCGCAAAGGAGGTCTTTCTATGACCCAGACCGAACGCCGCCGTTTTTTGCTCAGCAGCCTGCTGGCAGAAGCCCCCGAATACCGGCAGCTGGCCGTCCCGGACGATGCCGCCGGGCAGAAGCAGCTGCTGCGCGCACTGCTCAATGTGCGCCCGCCCCGGGATGCCAGCCCGGAGTTTTTGCAGGTGCAGGACGAATACCTGCGCGCCGAGCTTGTCCCCCACTGCCCGCACTGCGGCAAGCTGCTCACGATGAACCTGCGCTGTGACGACAGCTTTGTAGAGGATGCCGGCTGGCACGCCGCCGCCGAGCGGTACAGCGAATTTCTCCGCCGCCACGAGGGGCAGAAGATCTTGTTCTTAGAACTTGGCGTCGGCGGCAACACCCCGGTCATCATCAAGTATCCTTTCTGGCGGATGACAGCCAGGAACCTCAATGCCACCCACGTCTGCATCAACAAGGGCGAGGCCGTCTGCCCGAATGAGATCGCCAAGCAGTCACTGCTTTTTGACGGTGACATTGCTGCGGTGCTGGCACAGATCAAATAATTACTTTTTCTATGAACACGGATTTATCGTTTCCGACAGCTAAAATGTATTTCAGTAGATCTCCCGTAATATGCCGGGCCGTACCATCCGACCGAAATTTCCGTCGTAGTTCAGGTTTCCACGCAAGAATGACAGAGCATTCCCGTCCTCTCGCTGCAGTCCTGCACCCCGATAAAAAGCTGCCCGCATACCGTGTGATCTTGTCACATCCGGTATGCGGGCAGCTTGTCTTTTCTGATTTTACGCGCTTTTGGGGCTTAGTTTGCCACGATCTCGTCGGCCAGAGCGTCCATCTGGGCTTCCGCAGCAGCATTGGCAGCAGAGCGGATGGTGACCACGTTCTCGCAGACCGTGATGTTCTTCATGCCTTCCAGCTCGGCGCGCATGAGTTTGGCAGCCATGGGAGCCCAGGTGCCGTTCTCCATCAGGCCGACGGTACGGTTCTGGAACGCCTTGGTCTTGAGGTGGGTCAGCAGGGACTCCATCGGCGGGAAGAGGAAGCCGTCATAGGTGGCGCAGGCCAGAACGATCTTTCCGCAGCGGAATGCCTCGGTGACGGCGTAGGACACATCGGTGCGGGTCAGGTCCATCTCCACCACCTTTGCGCCCTTGGCACGCAGCTTTTCGGCCATGGTGTGGGCCGCGGCGCGGGTATGGCCGTGGATGGAAGCACTGGCCACCAGGATCTTTTCCGGCTCCTCCGGCTTGTAGCTGGACCAGGTATCATAATAGGCCAGATACTTGCCCAGGTCCCCGGTGAGCACCGGGCCGTGCAGCGGGCAGATGGTGGCAATATCCAGTGCGGCTGCCTTTTTGAGCAGTGCCTGCACCTGCGGGCCGTACTTGCCCACGATGTTCAGGTAATACCGGCGGGCTTCGCTGGCCCAGTCGGCCTTTTCGTCAAACTTTGCCACCGCCCCGAAGCGGCCGAAACCGTCGGCGGAGAACAGTACCTTTTCGCTGCTCTCATAGCTGACCATGACCTCCGGCCAGTGCACCATGGGTGCAAACACAAAGGTGAGGGTGTGGCTCCCCAGAGACAAGCTCTCGCCGTCCTTCACCACCACACGGCGCTCCTTGGCCACGGCATCCGGGCCGAAGAACTGCTCCATATACATAAAGGTCTTGGCGTTGCCCACCACCTTCATGTCCGGGTACTTAGCGGCCAGGCGGGCAATGTTGGCACCATGGTCCGGCTCCATGTGGGAGACCACCAGATATTCCGGCATGCGGTCGCCCAGCGCTTCGGTGAGGTTTGCCAGCCAGGCATCCGTGGCACGGTTGTCCACCGTGTCCAGAATGGCGACCTTTTCATCCAGAATGACATAGGAGTTGTAGCTGACGCCGGTAGGCACCGGGTACTGACTTTCAAACAGGTCGATGGTGGTATCGTCCACCCCCACGCCCAGAATGGCATTGCTGATCTTCTGTACGCTCATAAATCCCATGCTCCTTTATTTTTATGCTGTGCCGCAGAAAGCGGCCGATTCTTCTTAAGAACAATTCCTAGTATAGCATATCGTCAGAAATTTAGCAAGAGGAATCTGCGGCTTTTCCCTCCCGGACCCCTGACCACAACCGTTATTCATCGCCCCTGCTTTCCGGCAGGCGGGCAGACACGGGGCGGCCCGGCTCGGTGTCCAGCTCCAGCAGGGCCGCAGCGCTGGCGTCATCCATCGTCTGTACGGCCCGCAATTTGCGGCTGATGGCACGGCTGCGCACGCCGATGAGATTATCCAGCTCTTCGTCGGTCTGGCGCAAACGCTGCTGCAGCTTGGAAAGCCCCTGCCCGAACTTGTCGAACTCAGTCTTGACGGCACCCAGCAGCTGCCACACCTCGCCCGAACGCTTCTGGATGGCAAGGGTCTTGAAGCCCATCTGCAGGCTGTTGAGCAGGGCCGCCATGGTGCTGGGGCCGGCCACGTTCACCTGATAGTCCCGCTGCAGCACCTCCAGCAGGCCCGCATTCACCACCTCGGCGTACAGGCCCTCAAAAGGCAGAAACAGGATGCCGAAGGCTGTGGTATACGGCGGCTCCACATACTTTTCGCGGATGTCCTTGGCCTCGCTGCGCAGCACCAGTTCCAGTGCATGGCGGGCGTTTTCCACAGCCTGCGCATCGCCGGATGCCTGCGCATCCTGCAGGTGGGCGTAGGTATCACCGGGGAACTTGGAGTCGATCGGCAGCCAGACGCTGCCGCCGTCGGCACCCGGCATTTTGATAGCGTACTCCACCCGCTGGGCGCTGCCGGGGATGGTGGCCACATTGGTGTCGTACTGCTCTGGGGCCAGAATTTCTTCCAGAATGGCTCCCAGCTGGATCTCGCCCAGGATGCCGCGGGTCTTGACGCCCGACAGCACCTGTTTCAGGCCGCCCACATCGGCGGCAAGGCTCTGCATCTCACCCAGGCCCTTGTACACCTGTTCCAGCTGGGCGTTGACCGCCTTGAAGCTCTCGGTCACCCGCTTCTGCAGGGCATCCTGCAGCTGCTCGTCCACCGTGCAGCGGATCTCGTCCAGCTTCTGGGCATTCTGTGCCTGCAGAGCGGCCATGCTTTCGGCCAGCGTTTTGCGCATTTCTTCCAGCTTGCGGGCGTTGGAAGCTTCCAGCCCCTGCAGGCGCTGTTCCATGGTCTGCTGCTGCGCGGCCTGCCCGGCATTCAGGGTGCTGCTCATACCCTGCACAGCGGTCTGCAGCGTTTCGCTGATGCCGCGCATGGCGTCGTAGTTCTGCCGGGCCAGCTCGGCCTGCTTCTGGGCAAAGAGCTTCGACTGGGCGTCCAGCTGCTGACGCACCCACTCTTTGAGGGCTTCGTCGTCCTGCCGGGGTGCCTGTTTGCCGGAGCGGTACAGCAGCAGTGCCTGCAGCAGGCAGATGGCCACCAGCAGAACGGTGTAGAGTAACGCAAGAAATTCCATAGGGTATCTCCTTATAAAATCCAAGATCCGGGCCGTGCAGATGCAAAGCCCGGACCTTTTGCTTTTTACAGTGTCTCGTAGCGGCGCAGCGTCTGGCTCCACTGCAGCTGCTCGCCGTACAGGCCCACACCGTCGGCTTCCACCTCGCCCACCTGATTGTCACAGGGGTCGGCGCGGAAGGAGCACATGGGCGGGTCAAAGGGTGCGCAGAGGGCACGGTTGGCCACCATGCGGCCGGTGTCCAGATTGCCAAAGTAGTGCAGGCGCATCTTCTCGTTCCCGGCACGGGCCATGGAGGCACCGGCCGAGCAGTCGGCGTACATCCAGCCGTGGGGCGCGATGTAGAACGCGGCCCAGTCGTGGCAGCCCACCATCTCCCGCCGCACCACCAGACCGCTCTGCCACTGGGCCGGGATGCCGGCCAGACGGCACAGCACGATGAAGGTAGAGGCCATGATGCCGCAGTCTCCCCGGCGGTTGTGGGCACAGCCGTCGGTGATGTTTTCCTGCACGAAGTAGGGCGGCTGGTAGTGGTAGTGGGTGTTGAGGGTCACATAGTCGTAGATGTGCTTTGCCTTCTGCACCGGGTCGGTGAGCCCCTGGGTGAGCTGGGCCGCCAGTGCCCGCAGATAGGGCGTGAACTCCAGATGCGGCAGCTCCTCCTGCGTGTCAAAATCCGGCTGCACGGGGTCCGCCTGCATGTGCAGCGGGTCGGCATAGCGGGCAGTGGTACGGTAACTGTACACCGCGCCAAAACGCCGGTTCTCGGCAAGGTCGGCCTCCCAATACGCCGTGCGCTGGGCAGCATCTTCCGGTGCAATGTGGGTCGGCGGCTCGGTGAAGGAATCCAGCGTGATATTGCTCTGTGCCGGGCAGGCCGCCGGGAGCGGCAGCCACACCCGGACGTGCACGGTGCTGCGGCCCTGCTGCTTTGCAGCCGCAAGGGCAGCGGCAAAGGCCTCGTCGCTCATGCCGATGCTGGTTTCCAGCGTGATGTCCGCGCTGACTGCGCCGGTGCGCACCATCTGCTCGTGCTCCGGCTCATACCGCTCCCAGCTGGGGTGCTGCTGGGGCGGGTCGATCTGCCGTTCTGCCAGCTCCGGGTGGGTAGCCAGCAAGGTCTCGGCAAAGGAGTGGATATATTTCTTCTCCCCTTCCACGAACCGCCAGTCCATGGCACCGGCCTTGTCCAGTGCCCGGAATTCCTCCGGGGTAAAGCCCCGCACAAGGTCCTGCAGCAGTTCCAGTGCCTGTGCTTCGGGCACCGTATAGTCCAGCGGCAGACGGCGCAGGATCTCCCGCTGGGCCAGCAGAGCATCCCGCATGGCATCCACCCCGCGGGGCGTGGGGTTTTCCGGCAGAGGGCCGGCAGGCTGCACCGGCTGGTTCTGGGTCTTTGTCCAGTCCTCCGCCAGGTAGGTGTCAATGCAGGCAATGGCCTCAGTATAATAGCCCGCCTCTTTCAGGCGGCGCACATCGTCCGGCAGGCCGAGGTTCAGGCTTGCCAGACAGGCATTCAGGTTCTTCATTGCATTCCGCTCCTCTTTTGTTCAGATTCAGCCGTTGATCTGGGTCTCCCAGAAGTTCGCAGCGTCCAGCATCCAGCCGTCGGCATCGGTGCCTGCGCCGGTACCCACGCCGTGGGTCGCATTGGGGAACAGCACCTCTTTGCAGGGCACATGGTGCTTTTCCAGTGCGCGGCTCAGCGCCGGGCGCTGAGCCGGGTAGCACAGCAGCGGGAACACATAATCGTTCTCGCCGTACCAGTGATACACCGGCGGGTAATCGTCGGTGACACAGTCAGAGATGTTCAGTTCATAGTACCGGCCCTCCAGCACAAAAGGGTCGATGGCGGCATGATAGACCGGCTTATACTCAAAGAAATTGTTGATGGGATAGCCCAGCAGCAAAGCACCGGGCTTGGGTACCCCATAGTGCTTGTAGCCCAGTTCGTCGCCGGAGAACACACCGGCCAGATGGCCGCCGGAGGAATAGCCCAGCAGGGCGTAGTTTTCCGGCTGCACATGGAACTGGTCTGCATGAGTGGTGATGAACCGGACAGCGTTGCCAAGGTCAGCCACCGGGGCGTTGTCCTTTGCCTTGAGGAACACGCGGTAGCGCAGCACGAAGGCTGCGTAGCCCATCTGGTGCAGCCGCCATGCCGTGGCATAGCCCTCGGACATATTGGAAGTCTTGTTGAGCACATTGCCGGACATGACCACCACAAACTTGCTGCCGGGCACTTCCGACGGCCAGTAATACAGTTCCACGCCATCACGGGTAGCGTCTGCGGCGATCTCCTCCGGGGAGTACACTTTATAAGTCACCTGAGTGCCGGCTTCATAGGTATCGGCCAGATAGTTCAGGGCGTCGGCGCTGTCCTGTGCCATGTTGGCGCCCACATAGTCCGACAGCGTGGTACCTGCTTCCGGGGTGTCCGGGCTGTCCACGGCACTCTGCCAGGTCCACACGCCGCTGGCGGCGAATGTCGGATCGGCACGCAGGTCAGAGACGAGGGTATCCGGCGTAACGGTCAGATGGCCCGATGCGGCAGAGGCCTCCACCGGCAGACCGGCCAGCAGCAGCGCAGCGGCCGAAGCACCGGTCACCTGCAGAAACTGGCGGCGAGAGATCTTGTTTTGCATAAAAACATCCCCTTTTTTACAAATTCAAATTCCGATATTTTAGGAAGTGTGCTGCTCCCAGAAAGCCACCGCATCCGTCATCCAGCCCTCCGCATCGGTGCCATTGCCGGTGCCGATGGCATGGGGTGCATTTTCATAGACGTGCACCTCACAGGGCACACCGTTTGCCTCCAACGCCTTCCGGACGGCCGGACCCTGGAACGGATATCCCAGAGTCTTCAGGGTAACATCATTCTTGCCGTACCAGAAATAGGTCGGCGGGAAGTCCGGTGTGATGCCGCCTGAGATATCCGACCAGTAATACCTCCATCTGCAGGATGCCGGGTCCATCACGGCATGGTACACCGGCTTGATCTCTGCAAAATCGTTGACGGGGTAGCCCATCAGCAGTGCACCGGGCTTTGGCACATCATAGGCCTTGTAGCCATAGCGCTTATCCGAACTGAACAGCCCGCACAGCTGCCCGCCGGAGGAAAAGCCCACGAGGGCATAGTTTTCCGGCTGCACGCCGAACTGCTGTGCATGGTTCGTGATGAACTGCACCGCCCGGCCCAGATCCTGCAGGGGGCCGTTGTTGCTGATATCCCACAGAATGCGATACCGCAGCACAAAGACGCTATAGCCCATCTCGTTCAGCTTCGCTGCCACAGCAATGCCCTCGTTCAGGTCGCCGCTTTTCATGGCCGCATTGCCGCCCACCACCAGCGCATATTTGCCATCGGCATTCGTGCCGGGGAACCAGAACAGCTGCACACAGCCCAGCGAGGAGTCGGCTGCGACCTCTTCCGGGCTGTACACCTGCCAGGTCACCTGCTTACCGGCTTCGTAATTCTCAATGACGATGTTCAGGCCGTCGGCGCTGTCCTGTGCCGTGGTCTCACCCACATAGTCCAGAAGGGTCTTGTTTTCATACAGGCGGCGCAGTGCAAGGCTGTCCGCATCCCCTTTGCAATAGGTGGAGACCCCGCTGCCCGCAATGGCCGGGTCGGAGCGGATCTCCTTCATGGTCATATCGGTGGTGATGCGGCCCTCCGCACACACCGGCAGGGCAAGAACAGCCGCAAGGCACAGCACGACTGCACCGCGTTTCAGCAGATGTCCGAACATTTCACCCATTCCTTTCCGTTTTGAATCAGCCGGTGGTATGTGCTTCCCAGAAAGCCACCGCATCCGTCATCCAGCCCTCTGCATCGGTGCCGTTGCCGGTGCCGATGCTGTGCGGGGCATTCTGATAAACGACCATCTGATGGGGAATGTTGTTTCGCTCCAAGGTCCGGTCAAAATCCCTGTGCTGGCCAGGCATCTCGGCAGAGCTCAGCACAACATCGTTTTTCCCCCACCAGAAGTACACAGGCGGATAGTCTGCGTCTACCATATTACACAGGTTTGCCCAGTAGTAACGCCAGCCGCAGGTGCCAATGTCATACAGAATGTGGTAAAGCGGCTTCATCACTGTCAGGTCCACCACCGGGTAACCCAACAACAGTGCACCGGGTCTTTCCACCTGATAGGAGCCATAGCCCCGTTCCTTGTTTGCAAAGATTCCTGCGATCTGTCCGCCAGAGGAATAGCCCACCAGCGCATAATTTTCCGGCTGCACACCGAACTGCCCGGCATGGGCCGTGATAAACTTTACCGCATTGGCAAGATCCTGAATGGGCGCATTGTCGCCCATGTCGATCCAGGTGCGGTACCGCAGCACGAACACGGTGTAGCCCTGTTCATGCAGCTGGTAGGCCGTGGAGCCGCCCTCTTCCATCTCGGAGGTCATGGTGCTGCCGTTGCCGGGCACCACCAGCGCGTACTTGCCGCCCGGCTCCTTGCCCGGGAAATAATACAGCTGCACACACCCCAGTGAAGAGTTTGCCGCGATCTCTTCCGGGCTGTACACCTGCCAGGTCACCTGTACCCCATTGCGGGTATTTTCCGCCACCAGATTCATGGCCGCCACGCTGTCATCCACCAGCTCCGGGCGCATGTACTGTTCCAGCGTTTTGTTCTTCCAGTATTCGTCGCCAAGGCCGCTCAGCTCACGGCAGTAAGTATAGTAGCCAGACGACTTGATGGCCGGGTCATCCCGCAGCTGCTGCAGGGTGGTCTGCCGGGTGAACGCCGCCGAATTTTGTGCTGCCCATACGGGCAGGCTCAGGCAGGCCAGCTGTGCCAGGCACACCGCCCCACACAGCAGCTTGTAGTTCCATGATCTCATTTTTTGTTCCTCCTTTGGTCCGGCCCCAACCGGACGATATGAGTTTATTGTATCACATCCCAGGCTATTGTCAAAACAATTCTGCGGCCCCGGCCGGGGGAAATCTTTCTCCCGGAGGGAGGCTTTTGGCAGCCCGGCCAAGTTTCCCGTACCAACAAAAAAGGCTCCCTCCCAGAGGGAGCTGTCGCCGCAGGCGACTGAGGGAGTTGTACGCAAAAATGGGCCCGGAGACTTTCGTCTCCGGGCCCATTCAGAACCTGTTCTTTGGTCTGCCCTCAGGCAAACCAGCTAGTCAGTCACAAGGGCTGATTAGAACTCGACCTTCCAAGCCTTCTCACTGACATCGTTCTTCACGGTGCCGGTAGCCAGGTTGTAGATAGCAGCAGCAGAACCGACCATGCGCAGGCCAGCGTTCAGAACGCCGTTAGCACCGTTCAGGAACTTGTCGCCAGCGGTCAGCTCACCCTCATGCTTGCCGAAGCCAGCAGCGGAGCCGGTGCCGTAAGCACTCTTGACGCCGGTGAGCCATGCGTTGCCCAGGTTGCCGGGCTTGTAAGCGCCGTTGAACAGAACGCCGACAGTGTTCTCGACGTACTTGCCCAGGAAGCTGTTACCGATGATGGTAACCATGTTGGTGTTGAACTTCTGCCAGTTCTCGACCTTCAGCTCGGGGGCCAGGATGTCAGCCAGGCTAGCGCCACCGTTGACGTAGGTCATCTCGTTCTCAGAGATTGCGGAAAAGTTTGCAGGCATCATCATAATGAATTACTCCCTTCAAAATGTAGAAAGATATTTTGCAAGCTCACTTTCGTGTGCTCACCAATCCTTACTAGGATGGCAATAATATACCACACTTTCCAGAAATGTTCAAGTACCTTTTTGCAAAAAGTGTAAAAAATGTGAAACAAGGTCTATAAAAGTATTGCTTTTGTACAGTCCGCAGGCGGTTTTCCGGTTCCGACAAGCTTTGCCGCCGCCGGGCGGTACACTGGCTGCAAGGGGGCTGCAGCATTGAAAAGCGTGATCTACCTCGACGAGCTTCTGCTGACCAATTTTGTCCTTGCTGCCCTGTTTCTCACCGCAGCCGGTCTGCTGTGCGCCACCGTGTGCACCGGGGTGCGGCTGTGCACCGGGGCGGCGCTGGCGGCAGTGTCGGCACTGGTACTGCTGGCCCCGGAGCTGCCGGGAGCCGTGGCAGTTGGTTATAAAATTTTCACAGGTTGCGCGGTGGTGGCCGCCGCCTACGGCCTGCCCGGGCGGGGGCGTTTTGCTCGGTTGTGTGCGTGGTATGCACTGCTCAACCTGCTTTTGTGCGGAGCGGTGGTGCTGCCCGGCGTGCAGAGCCGCAACCTGAGCGTCAGCCTGCCGCTGTCCCCCGGGCGGCTGCTGGCCAGCTGCGCCGGGGTGTATGCCGTACTGCGGGCCCTGCTGTACTGCTTTGGCCGCAGCGGCGCGCCCAGCGTGCCCGCCACGCTGGAGGTGGCCGGGGTGCAGCTGCCGGTACAGGCCTTCCACGACACCGGCTTTGCCCTGCAGGAGCCGTTGAGCGGCAAGGCCGTGGTTCTGGTGCAGTACCCGGCGGTGCGGCACCGCCTGCCGCAGGCAGCCCGGCAGTATCTCGATGGCTGGTTTGCCCACAGCACAGCCCCGCCCCCGCCGGAGCTGGGGGTGCATCTGGTGCCCTGCCGCAGCATCCACGGCCAGAGCATGCTGCCTGCCCTGCCCGCTGCCCTGCAGTTGGGCAAAGACCGCGCAGGCGGGCTGCTGGCGGCGTTCTGCTGCCCCACGCCGCCGGACCCTGCATGGGAGCTGCTGTACGGCGAGGATGCGGCACAGCTGCTCTTATAATACTTATTATAGGGAGGACTGCTCATGTTCCAGTTTTTGCGGCAGGTCTGGCACCGCCTGTGTGCGCGGCTGCGGTTTTGCGGCGGCGTGCAGTATCTGGCCGGCACCGCCAGCCTGCCCTCTCCCCTCTCCCCCGCCGAGGAAAAAGCCCTGCTGGCCCGCATGGCCGCCGGAGAGGCAGACGCCCGCGATGCGCTCATCCTGCACAATCTGCGGCTGGTGGTGTACCTTGCCAAAAAGTACGAGAACAGCGGTGTGCCCGCCGAGGACCTGATCAGCATCGGCACCATCGGGCTGATCAAGGCCGTGAACACCTTCACGCCGGAACGCAGCATCAAGCTGGCCACCTACGCCAGCCGCTGCATCGGCAACGAGATCCTGATGTACCTGCGCAAGACCTCCAACCGCCGTCAGGAGGCCAGCCTTGACGAGCCGCTGAATGTGGACGGCGACGGCAACGAGCTGCTGCTGTCGGACATCCTCGGCAGCGACGAGAATATGGTGGGCCAGCAGCTGGAGCAGGACGCCGAGCGCGCCGGTCTGCGCCGCGCCGTGAGCAGCCTTTCGGCCCGGGAGCGCCGGATCATGGAGCTGCGCTTCGGCCTGACCGACGGCGTGGAACGCACCCAGAAGGAAGCCGCCGACGCCCTGGGCATCAGCCAGAGTTACATTTCCCGCCTTGAAAAGCGCATCATCCAGACCCTGAAGCTCCAACTGGAAGGGCAATAAAAAAGCGCGGCCTTGTCCTTGACAAACCGCGTGGAATCGTCTATACTGAAAATACAAAAGGCGCTGGCCCATACAAACGACTAGCTCCTTACCAGATTGATCAGAAGAAATGACCGCTCAGGGTTGGAAGCGTTGAGGCGGTCATTTTTTCTTTTTATCATCCCTGTGCGAGACAGTCCATGTGATCTGAAATGTAACGTAGATTGCTCCGCCAAGCAGCGAAAGCAGCATTACGACCTGTTCAAACGTCATGGTGCATCCCCCCTTTCCGCCCTTGGGCGTCCGGGGGAGGCCGAGATTTCAAGAAAAATTCGCTCCACCGGGCACTCAGGTGCCGGTAAGGAGCTCAGCCGCCTGCATTTGTGGGACGCAGCGCCTCGTGGCAGCCTTGCGGCTGCGTTTAAAGCATACCATAATTATGGGCCAATTGCAATTGCGGCTTTTTTTGCACGCTCATCCGGCTGCCGGGTGGGCGTGTAATTTTTTCCACGCATAGTGGTTTGCCCCTGCGGCCATACTCCCGGTGAACTTCAAAACAGACCGGGGGCGTTTGGATGTACAATAAGGTGGAACTGTGCGGCGTGAACACGGCGCAGCTTCCTGTTTTGTCCGAAAGCGAAAAGCGGCAGCTGCTCCTGCAGGCCCACGCCGGGGATGCAGGAGCACGGGAACGCATGGTGGAGGGCAACCTGCGGCTGGTGCTGAGCGTGGTGCAGCGCTTTGCCCAGCGGGGCGAAAACCTCGACGACCTGTTTCAGGTGGGGTGCATCGGGCTCATCAAAGCCATCGACAACTTTGACCCTGCCCAGCCGGTGCGGTTTTCCACCTACGGCGTGCCCATGATCATCGGCGAGATCCGGCGCTTTTTGCGGGACAACAATGCCCTGCGGGTAAGCCGCAGCCTGCGCGATACCGCCTACCGGGCCATGCAGGCCCGCGAAACGCTGGAGAAGCAGCTGGGCCGGGAACCCACCATGGACGAGATCGCCGGGGAGGCAGGCCTGTCCCGCCGGGAGGTGACCGCGGCACTGGAATCGGTGGTAGAGCCGGTAAGCCTGGAAGAGCCGGTGTATACCGACGGCGGCGATGCCATGTACCTCATCGACCAGGTGCGCGACCCGGATGGCGAGGACAGCTGGATCAGCGGGCTGCAGTTCCGGCAGACCGTGGCCGGGCTGACCCCGCGCGAAAAGCGGATCATGGAGCTGCGCTATCTCCGGGGCAAGACCCAGATGGAGGTGGCGCAGGAGATCGGCATCAGTCAGGCGCAGGTGTCCCGGCTGGAAAAAGGTGCCTTGAATCAGTTCCGGGCCGGGCACTGAACACAGCAGCGCCCCTGCTCCGTCCATCCGGCGGCGTGCAGAGGCGCTGCGCTTCTATTTACGGTATTTTCGGCGGGTGGCAGCCCCGCCGCGCAG
>UMJR01009331.1_pt1 | contig 37631 bp, 30 predicted proteins | sample 1966121 | NCBI WGS metagenome assembly UMJR01 (sample SAMEA4836155, study PRJEB28245) | human gut metagenome | biome: gut microbiome; material: fecal sample | place: Denmark | collected 2008
CCGTCTTTTTTAACCTTCCGTATAACTTTCGCAGGTACTCCTGCCGCAATCATATTGGCCGGAACATCCTTTGTTACAACTGCTCCAGCTGCAATGACCGAACCTTCACCAATCGTAACCCCCGGAAGAACCGTTACATTTGCTCCAAGCCACACTTTTTTTTCGATGTGAATCGGCTGAAATATCATACCTGCTCTTTTCTCGGGATCTTCCATATGATTGATCGTTGCCAATACTGCATTATGTCCAATCAGGACTCCATCCTCTATATAAATACCACCCTGATCCTGAAACTTACATCCTGCATTAATAAAAACATTTTTACCTATATGGATATTTCGCCCGCAGTCTGTATAAAACGGAGGAAACATTCCAAAACTTTCATCTATTTTTTGTCCGGTAAGTTCCGACATAAGCTGTATAATTTCTTCTTTTGTATGATATTTGTTATTCAGCTCCATCGTTATCTTTAATGCCCTTTGAGACAGCTCATGCATAACCAGATGTTCTTCACTTCCACCATCTACGATATATCCGGGCTTCATATTACTCAAATATTCTTCACACGTCATAATTAACCAACTCCGTTTTCTTTAAAAAATTTCTGAATTTTGTCAAATGGGATCACATCCGGATTATCGTATAGATCTGTATGAACAGCTCCCGGAATTGTCAGCAGTTCTTTATTAGATGTGTACTTGCTGTTCTTGATCATATTTTCATAAGCATCTTTTCCAAAATAATAGCTGTGTGCTTTTTCTCCATGAACGATAAGGACTGCACTTCTGATTTCATTACTGTACTTTAATATTGGCTGATTCATAAATGACATACATCCAATACTGTTCCAGCCATCATTTGAATTCAGGCTCCTTTTATGATAACATCTGCCTTTATAATACTCACTGTAATCTTTTACGAAGAAAGGTGCATCTTCCGGAACCGGAAGGGGAACACAACCACCGCCTCTTGAATATTCGCCTTTACGGTATTCTTCTGTCCTGAAGGTATTCAGTGACTGTTTCTTTGCATAACGTGCTTCTTCACTGTCCTCAGAATCAAAGTATCCATTCGCATTTACTCTTGTCATATCATACATGGTAGAAGCAACGGTTGCTTTTATTCTTGTATCCAACGCAGCTGCGTTAAGAGCCATTCCACCCCAGCCGCAGATTCCAATGATTCCTATTTTATCCGGATCCACATCTTCCCGAACAGAAAGGAAATCAACAGCAGCCATAAAATCTTCTGTATTAATATCTGGAGAAGCCATAAATCTTGGATAGCCTCCACTTTCCCCCGTAAAAGAAGGGTCAAATGCAATTGTTAAATATCCTCTTTCAGCCATTGTCTGTGCATATAATCCGGAACACTGTTCTTTGACTGCCCCAAATGGTCCGCTTACGGCAATCGCAGGATATTTCCCAGATGCATTTTTCGGTTTATACAAATCTGCAGCAAGTGTGATTCCATAACGATTTACAAATGTCACTTTCTTATGGTCTACTTTTTCACTCTGTGGAAAAGTTTTATCCCATTCAGATACCAGCTTTAATTTTTCTGTTTTTAACATATTTAACATCCTCCATATGCAAAATTTCTTGTAATTACACTAACAATAGTATATGATATAAATATCTTACAACCTAAAGTTAACTTTAGGTCAAGCATAAATTTGAAAGAAGGTTTTTTATGTATACAATCGGTCAGGTCTCTGCAATGTTTAATCTTCCTGTTTCTACATTAAGGTATTATGACAAGGAAGGCTTTTTCCCTAATCTGGAACGTAAGGGAAATATCCGTTATTTCAGCGATAATGAATTAGAAGCACTTCGTATCATTGAATGTCTGAAGAAATCCGGTCTTGAGATAAAAGATATAAAGCAATTTTTTATCTGGGTATCTGAAGGCAGCTCCAGCTATGAAAAAAGGAAAGAATTATTTGAAACCAGAAAATCAGCTGTTGAAACTGAAATTCAGGAACTTCAAAAAACTCTCTCCCTCTTAAAATTCAAGTGCTGGTATTACGAAACAGCAATGAAAGATGGTAACGAAGATGCTATAAATGCCATGTTGCCTGACAAACTTCCAAAAAATATACAGAAACTATATGATAAAGGACATGACTGATTTTTGCTTTCTCCATCAAACTAGAATTTATCTTTTCTTATAGGTAATTACGATTCCAATAATAGAAGCAATAAAAGCAAGTGGTGCTAATCTCACAAAGACAAATTCAAATCCATGTAATATGGTTCCTGCAACTGCAAACTCTGGGTTATTATAATCCCACCTTAGATAAAAACTTTGCATAACTGCAAAAGCAATAAAAGCAAGCACTATAAACGTACATAACGTGATAAGTATCCAACGAATCGTTTTTACTTTGAACATATTTCTCTTTGCCAGCTGTAAATTAATTACCTCTAATTTTTCAGAGATTACTTTTAGGTCATCTGTCATCGGCTCCATTAGAGTTTCTCCAAGCAATACGCTTACAGAAGTATCCAATTCATCTGCCAATGTAATTAACATATCCGAATCTGGAACTGATAAACCATTCTCCCATTTTGATACAGTCTGTCTTACTACGTTCAGTTTAATTGCAAGTTCTTCTTGTGATAGTCCTTTTGACTTTCTAATTCTTTTAAGATTATTACTTAACATAATCTTTTCCTCCTTGATTTTGATAATTCAACTCTACATTCAAAAGAGCCATTGCCACAAGCAACACATATTAACATCCGCTTATTTACGGACTTTTCGCAGACAAATTCCGATTTCACGACATCATTTCTAATACAGATTATACTATATTTTTTTAATTCAGTCCACGCATTATGCCTAACAGGTATAGATACCTGATGCAAAAATAATATTTAATTATCCTCATCTCTTATTTTTGCGACCATCAAAACTCTCCGATACTGTCGCATTTTTTCTGCTCCTACCAGTGTAAAGTATCGTTTTACATCCTGATCAGTCAAACCTTCTTCAACGCCTTTTATAATCTCTTCCTGTTCTTCTGGTGATAGCTCACTAGAATATCGTCTAAAGCAATCAATAATGTCTCCTGATAAGTCCCATTGTTCTCTATTGGAATCTACAGAAACTATAGATGGATCAGAACTGCTCCATGTAGCCCCAGTATTCGATAATTTACACTTAAAACGGCATAACTCGTTATGAACTTTACCAAATATTACTGGATGCTGCCATACAGCCGGATGTACTTTTCTTACCTCACTTTTTTTAATCACATCATAAGTATTTTTGGTGTTAAACAATTTTCATTAGCATTAATAATTAAATAAGTATCCTCTGGATTAATAAACAAATCCATTTGAGTACAAATGGTTTTTCCACTATTTACATAGACTTTATAATTTGTGTTATCATGTGCTGTTCTATTGCTCACAAAACAATAAGTCACATTACAAAAATATCCCCTATTTAATTCTCTTGGTACAATTTTAGGCATATCTGTTGCAACTATTCCTACCCTTGAAGTTATGTCATCATCTTGATATGAATAACTTCCTATTTTTTTATATGATTTAATACTTTTTGTGTTCCATTCCTATTCTCTTTCCATAAATTATCATCATACATATCATAGCCATCTATATTATCTATTTCCATAGCATCTTTACTTATGTATTTATTATTGTAAATATCAGGATTGCTTGCTGATGCATCTCCTCCCTGTACCTGCAATGCTATGTCCATTGCTGCTTCTGTAAAATTTGCATCCATTTTTAAATCTGACAATCCATTACTTCTTCTCTGCTTATTAATCTCCTGAAGAACTTGCTCCGCCATCCCATAGAATTTTTTTACATCAACTTTTGCCTTTACCGTTGCGGCATTGGCATGGATTGTTCCTAACCACAGCAAACTCACAAAAGCAAGTAATGTCAGTAACAAATGTCCTCTCTTCATCGTTTTTTCTCTCATAACTTTCTCCTGTTCTTCGTGCCGAAATTCGGTACATTTTATAAGTAAATTTATCAGAGATCTTCGATATATGTATACATCATATCAATCCATCTCCAACTGTTATATTTGATTTTAATATATCATAATTCTTTTACTATTCCAGTATCCCCGTCAGCTTTTTTCATTTTTATGCGTGCTGAATTTCGGCACATTCTAAATTCTTGGGAAACTGTGCTTTCCATATATCATATTCATCCTGTACTTCAGATACCAGAGGTACATACTCCACTCTAAATTTACTCTCATTATATCCGGCAACTTTATTACAGCTTTCTAAAAAACTGGCATATTCCCTTGCCTCTATTTCTTTTACAAAACCAGCCTTTAGCTCTTTTTTTCCGTTACATTTCTCATAAACCTTCCACTCAAATTCTCCTGTTGCATTTCCTTTATTCCTTGTATATTCTTCTTTTTTAGCCGCCCATAACTCAAGATATACCATCAGTTTCCTTATAGCTGTATTATTACTATCAAAAGTTAGAAGAAGCTCATCTCTTGTCTTTGTTATTTCCAATCCATATTTTTCTTCAAGATAAAATAATATTCTAATAGCATCTTCTTCTGTCTGAATATCTATATCATTTAATGCTGACATATCTATATCCAAAGCTTCTGCAATTTTAATCCGTATATCTTCTTTAGGATCCATCATGTCTTTTTCATATTTTCTTATACGGGAATCTTATGTTCCAATAGAAAATCCTACTCTATCCCCCAATGCTTTTTGAGTCAGCCCCCGCAATTCCCTGTACTTTTTTATTTTTTCTCCAAGTGTCATTCTCTTTCTCCTTCCATTCCAATCTGCACAAAAAAAAGCAGGTAGATATTATTCTCCTGCTTTTTTGTCATGTGCCGAAATTCGGTACGTTCATTTAGATTTAATTTTCAGTTCTTTCTTTCGTTCTTTAAGTAATTCTTCGATATAATTTATTAGTTCTGGATCACTTTCTTTTCCTATGATATACGAATATATTCTCTTTTTATCCTCAGCCGGTGTCTTATCATCTATGATCTGCCCTACCAAAAACTGTTCTCTGGTTTCTACAGGTACAAAAGTTCTGGCATAATTTTTTGTTGTTTTTTTAAAGCCTGCTACTGTTACAACTTTTTTTCTAAGCAGACTATTTATAATCAGATGTATAGAGCTGTCTTTCCATTCTCTCTCTTTCGACTTTTGAATGATCTCTGCTGAAGTCAACTCCTCCCCTTCATCCCATAAAACTTCCATCACAGCAAATTCACTTTTAGTTAATCTTGTTTTCATTATTTTTTCTTCTCCTATTTTCATTTTTGATTATATATATTTATGTTAAAAAAGCAGAAAAACTTAGAAAGTCATGTTGCTTTAGGCTTCTTTATACAGTAGTTGACATTACATTATATAATTGCTATTATATTATTAACAAACAACCAGCAGGGTGCTTTTAAGCTTCCCATTCTGGGGGTCATATCAGTTAATAAATAAGCTGCCTATTCCGCCAAGAACAAAGGGCAGCTTATTTATTTTTCAAATTCAGAATCGCAACTATTAATAACGCAACCGTTAATATGATCTCTAATTCTTCATATGTAGTCATAAATATACGCCCCCTTTCTGGTATTCTCCAGAACAGGAGGCAACTACCCTGCCGGTCATAAAGCAGGTCTACATTTTACAATGTTCCTCTGCCTGTCTACTATATCATGTATTTCTTTTTACTTCCACACTATTTTCAGATGATTTGATCCATTTATTTTGATAAAAAGGAGTATCTCTATTGGGGATCAAGATACTCCTTATGCACAACAATGATTGGGGATTTTTGCTGTGCAAATCCCACCTGTGCTTTTGAAGCAACGGACAATGATGCCGGGGAATACACCATCTCCGCAGGCGGGCATAAAAATAGGATACTTCTTCTTTACATTGAAGGTATCCCTCTTAATTTTTCTTATAAATGATCATTTTATAACAGCATTTACTACCAGTCGGTAATCATCCCCTTTTTTCTTTCCGGAACAAGTAGACAGCGTAAGAATCTGTCCATCTTTTTTCGGTTTCTTTTTAATAGGGTAGTAAGCGTTTTTTTCTATCGTCATAGATAACCAATCCAGCCATCTGTTATCCTTCTTGTTCCCTGTGAAATCCGTTAGGTATGTTGTACTTTTATCCAGGCAGTCATATACACTATATACTGTATATTTCATTACTTTTTCCGGCTGATACAGGTATATCTTGTTATATTTTTTATAAAAATCTTCTGATTCAAACTCATGAAGCGAACCAAACATAGATCTTGTACGCATATTATGACCATAAAGGATCAAATGCTTGTCCTCAAACGATGTTTCTGGCTGAAGGAAGATGGAACCGGCATAACAGTATTCCCCCTTATAATCTTTATGGAGATATTCATTCCATCTGCTTCCCTGTAAAACAGGATAATCAATCCTGGTTCCCGGAACTTTTATCCATCCAACAATGTCTGGATTTATTTTTTTTAATTTTTCCCAGTCTATGCCGGGATTTCCATCACCTGTTTCCTCTGCTTTTACATCGGATCGCAGGTCTTCTAATATTTTTTGATTTTTCCATAATGGATATTCTTCCCTGAATGCTGCCCCTATAAAGATCATTGACAGACTGATCAATACGGCAATGGCTAGTAAGTAAAAAAACTCCCTTATCTTTCCCATACTGTATTTTTCTCCTTATTATTTTTGTGCTGGATTTCAGTACATTTCACATATCATGAACATAACACCACATATTTATAAAATTCCCCCGCCAGAGCTATTGACATGATTCTTCTATGTGGTCTATACTGGATTTGCTGAAAAGTTTTCAGCATGATCCAATCTCGCAGACCGTTTCAAAGACGGTCTGTTTTTTTATCCCATCTTATCCACATCAAACCAGATAGATGGATAGGTTATTATATATATTATTTTATATATCTGGCTCTATATATTTTGCAGGTAACTCTTTCGTTTCTGGAAACGTAATCTCTTCGCCTTTAGAATCGTAATTTCTTCGCTTCTGGAACCGTAATCTTTTCGCTCCTGAAAAATATCTGAACACTAAACTACCGTATTCTCCATTTTAAAATCATGCTGTACCTGTGCTTTATAATAAAGCCCTATTGTCAGTGGGGCATTATACAACGATGCTAACAGGTAATTATCCGGCTTTCGGATCTCTCTTGTATTTCGGTTAAGGCATTCTATGATATACTCTATATGTTGTACATTTAATGTCTTTATTCGGTTCTGTACCTCATTTACTGGGATTTCTTCCCCTGATATTTTATATGTATCCCTGTCTGAGATATAAATATTTGCCATTATCTCTATCATAGCATCTATTATATTTTTATCCGTTTTGTGCCGTTGCATCAGTATTTCATATTCTAACTGATGCCGTATCTTTTTTCTGTAAAACTCTCTTGCATGTCTTTTTTCCAGAATCGTAATTTCTTCGCTTCTGGAATCTCCCCTTTGAGCTTCCTTTCCTGTAACGCTTGTCTCTGCTATAATTTCTTCTCTTGTATTTCCTTGCATCTTATCCACATGTGAATCCTGCTCCATCTGTTCTTCAGGGACAACCTCTTTTGCACCTTCTTTATGGACAGCCGTAAAGTTCATCACATAAATAATGTCTGGCTTACCCTGGCCTCTTTTTTTCTTCTCGATCAGTCCAACTTCGGAAAGCTGTTTCATTGCTTTGCTGATTGTACGATCACTGCGTCCCAGTTTTTCTACCAGTTGTTTCAGATTGTATGTGATATATAAGCGGCCGGTATCTTTTTCAATCCAGCTATTTTTTCTTGATAATGCCAGCCTGGATAATAATACTCCATATAATATTTTCGCAGTATCACTGATCCCCCTGTACTCCTCTTCCTCCAAAAGCAATGCCGGAATCTGGTAAAAGCGGAAGTTTTCTCCCTCTGTATTGTAAAAATAGTCCAATCTCATCTTTTTTCTCCTCTCTTCTCTTTTCCAATGTAAAGGGGAATATCCTGGAAAGGGATCCCCCTTACATGAAAGTATATGCTGCACACAAATAGTGTGCGAATTCTGCCTGTGCTTTTGCAGCTACGGCATGGTCTTCTCCATCCGGCAGGCAGAATGTATGTAACACTGATTTTTTATACGGACTGTCCTTCTTCGTTTACGCAGTCCTTTAGCCATTTTTCAATCAATGCCGGACACCGCAGAATCTCTTCGGAAAGAAAATGGCTGATATAACTGGAAACCTCTTTTATATCTAAAGAATTCATATATTCCTGACGGGTTAATCCTGCTGTTTCTTCCCTTCCTTCTTCCACTAACTCATCCATCGGGACAGAAACTTCCCTTCCTTCCCTGTCCAGCTTTCCGGCAGGCTCTTTGCAGTCTGTATCTTCTGTTTCTATTTCTGGTACCATATCTCTTTGTTCTTCCCTCCTTTCTACAAGCTCTGGCTCTTCTTTTTCTTCTTTTGGGCAGTACTGGTCAAGCAGGGTCACATACCGTTCCCATGTAATGGATCTCTCTGAGATACTGATGTTTTTATCCGAGCAGGAGATCCTGATCTCCCCTTGTGATATTTCATATGATGTACTCCCATATCTCCCTCTTAAGAACTTTACGAGTGCTTTTCTGGAGACAGTAGATCTGTCATATTCATCTATACCCAACAGCCGGTACGATACCCGTATCTCTACCGCACCCGGTTCTAAATTCTTCTGTTTATATTCTTCTATATCCACATTTTTTGTGATCCCCTGTTCGATCACTTCCTTCTGCATCTTTTCCGGCAACCTCGCCAGAGTGAGTGCGGCAGATTTTTCTATCTCCCCTTCCTTAAATTTTTCCATTACCTCTGGAAGTAAATTTCTGGAGATCTGCTGATATTCCTGTACTGTAGCCCTTGCAATCCCCATTTTTTTTGATAAGCGTTCTACCATCCTTCCTTTCTGTAAAGATGGAGGGAATTCTTCTGGATGCTCTCTTAAAAGTTTTTCCATCTCTGTGATCTCATGCATCAACTCATACGGTTTTTTCGTGTGGTATCCATTTGAAGCCATTACACGAAAACTTTCCTGCACCGCACTGACATTATTAACAATGCATGGAAGAAAAGCAAATTCTTTTAATCCCCTTTCCTCAACAAGCAATTTACAAGCCTGACAGCGCTTATGTCCTGCAATAATCTTATACTCATCTGTATCTAGCTTGCTTACTGATAAATTCTCAATCACTTCTCCTGTAGCCTGAATTAAATCTGCAAGTGATTCTATCTCTTCCTTATCACGTGCCGGACAATACTGTTCTACATTTTCTTTTAATTTTGAGTAATGGATCCATTTGATTATTCTGCGTGGATGCTGCTCTTCTTTTTTTATCTCTTCCTTATTAAATATATTCCCAAGCTTTGCCATAACCGATACCCCCTAATCCTCAAGAAGTTCTTCCACCAGATCTACAAAATCCTGTGCTACATTACTCATAACACGATGCTTTGCCACCGGCTTATAAAGGGATAACGCATTATCAACAATCGCTGTACGGCTGATACATGACTGTAAAAACGGATAATCATGCTTAGCGATCAGATCCTCTGAAGATAATTTCTGTGCTTTGGTGTTCGACGCCATGTTTGCGAATATCTTCCACTCCAGATCTGGATTGTTTTCCAAGATCTCATGGTAAGCATCTTCCACCATTGTAAGATTATCCCGGCAGAAGTTATCAAATTTCACTGGGGTAAGGAACACATCCGCAGCATACAATGCATTCATTGTCAGCATATCAAATACAGGGCGGGTATCAATCAGGCAGACATCATAGTCTTTCTTTAAATATCCTAACGCTTCTTTCAGTCTCCACGGAGTTTTTTGCTCTGTGATCTTAACAGAGCCTTTCACAATATCTATATCCTGGTATTTTGTGCGATAGACTGCACTATTTATCCCTTTAGGATTCTCAAGAACATCTCTTACCGTTTTACTGTATCCGTTTACCTTTGCAAAAAATCTTGTACAGTTACATTGTGGATCCAGGTCAATAACTAATACTCTTCCACCCATTTCCGAAAATGTATAAGCTACGTTTACTGTTGTGGTGGTTTTTCCAACGCCACCTTTTAAATTTGCTACTACATATACTTTCATAATCAATCTCTCCTTAATTTTATCTTTTCAGAGTTAAATTTTATATAATATGTAAATATATTTAACTCTAGGTTTTTATGTTTTCTAAATTTAATGTTATGGTGTTCATCATAAACCTCCTTTATAATGAAAATAAAAAAGGAACAAACCCTGATAATTAGGGTTTATTCCCAAACATGAAACGAGGGAAAGCAATGTTGCTTTCCCTCGCAGAACTTTATATATAGACTTTTACTTCAATATCTTCAAATCTGTTCGCTTTTGTATACTCTGAACGTTCAGCCATAAATGCCTGCACATCTGCTTTAGTTACCATTAGCGTACAGAGGTAAATATATGATTGTCTATGTCATAGGGCAATCTCTTTTATTCTGTTTTGGGGCAAAGTTTTTATCCTGTATAAATTCTTTGTCCTTCAGAGATTTCCCCTGTATTCTTCAGAGATTTCCCTGTTCATTTATGTTCCAAACACATAATAAGACTTTTGAATTTTGGAGATAATTCTCTATATCCTTACCTCTGATAAGTTACACCTCTGATAACTTGATAATATAACCGTCTACTGATTAACGCTTTCAGATAATACTTCTTTTAGATTTACGCTTCAAGCTGTTCGCTTTCAGATTTACGCTAACACTACTTACCTCTCCCACCACCCTCCCCTAGTCCAGTCTTGGGTATTCTCAGCCTGTAAGTTGTTCCTATTTCCATACGATTTCTCGTATAATAATAAGTGGAGGATTTTTTGATGTCCTACCATCAAATTTCCTCTGCCTAAGAGTTGCTTACAGAAGATTCTGTCTAGGTTAGTTCTGTTTAAGTTAGTTCTGTCTAGGTTAGTTCAGCTCTCCCACCAGAGCTTTACTATATAACCCTATACAGAAGGGAGGTGTTCATTATGGATATTAATTCTATTTCTTGGGATTCAACTTTACTGAAAGTTCAATTCTCAAATGGAAAAGTAATTGCCTTTGAAAATATTACTTTTTCTGAATATCAGCAATTATTGTCCAGCTTAACTGCTGCCGACATTCAATTGACCAAAGCTATGCTTAATGAGCTGGAAATGTACCATGTTCATCATGTAGCTTAATTCTTGAAAAGGTTGCTCTATTCACAGTAGAGCAGCCTTTTCTTTTGTAGCGTATCTGTTATAGTAGCGTGTCTATATTAGACGGTCACATTATCAAATTATCAGAGGTTATTCTTTATCAGAATGTGCTTATCAGAGATTTTGTTCCTCATAAAATACTGATTTTATGAGGAAATCAAGACCCTTGAAAGCCCTTAAAATAAGGCTTTTCTCCAATTATCAAAAACTGCTGCCAATAGCCTGTTTTAAGCCTATATTAACAAAAAAGACCCTGTAACCATTTATCAGTTCCTCTTTTCTTTGCTATTCTCGTATAATAATATTGAGGTCTGTTAGTACCAATAACAGGCTGCAACACTTATATAACAGATTAATACTGTGCAGAGGAAAGAGGTGATATTATGAATATTCTTACAAGTCCAGTTCTTACAAGCCCGAACCCAACACTAATTCAGGCAATAAACTGGGAAAGCAACTCTCTAACCATTACCTGTCAATCAGGTAAAGTTATTGAATTTTGTCCTGTTTCATTTTTTGAGTATATGGAAATTTCCAAAGCCATAACTCTTAATGAAATTTTGATGTACAATCCTTTACTTATTAACAGGATAAAATAATACTTTTCCAATGATGGGAGCTTCCTATTAGCAGTAGGATGTTCCCATTTTTTGTTGGTTGTAAGAAATTCATTATGGGTTACAAGGTCATTCTTTTGACCGTACAAGCAAATTGTGTAACAAAAAAGACTCCTGAAACTTTAGAGGTATTCCCTAAAGAGACTTTTACATCTCTTATGGTCGTTCTCCAAAGTTCCAAGAGTCTTAATTTATGCTTGGACAGTTCACGTAAAATGATGTGATTACTTATGTGAGTTTGATGTAAACTTGCACTTATTTTTACGTGAGTTTATACTCATTTTTACGTGAGTTTGATATTACTTACTGGCTGAAAACTTTGCCCTAAAAGTGGATAAAAGCTTTTGCCCTGTAATAGTCTATTCCTATTTCCTCTTTTCCGCAATCGCTGCCTGTGCTGCTGCTAATCTTGCGATAGGTACACGGAATGGTGAACAGGAAACGTAATCTAATCCAATTCTATGACAGAATTCTACGGATGATGGATCTCCACCATGTTCTCCACAGATACCACAGTGTAATTCTGGTCTCTGACCTTTTCCTAATTTAACTGCCATATCCATTAACTTACCAACACCATTCTGGTCAAGTTTAGCAAATGGATCGTTCTCGAAAATCTTAGCATCATAGTAAGCGTCTAAGAACTTACCAGCATCATCTCGTGAGAAACCGAATGTCATCTGTGTTAAGTCGTTTGTACCGAAGCAGAAGAACTCAGCTTCTTTAGCGATTTCGTCAGCTAATAATGCTGCACGAGGAATCTCAATCATAGTACCAACTTCGTATTTCATGTCAGAACCAGCAGCTTTGATTTCTTCGTCTGCTGTCTTAACAACGATCTTCTTAACGTATTTTAATTCTTTTTCTTCACCTACTAATGGAATCATGATTTCTGGAACGATTGTCCAGTCAGCATGTTTAGCCTGTACAGCTAATGCTGCACGGATAACTGCTTTTGTCTGCATAACAGCGATTTCTGGATATGTTACTGTCAGACGGCATCCACGATGTCCCATCATAGGGTTGAACTCTTTCAGGCTTTCAATAATAGCTTTAATAGTTTCTACTGATTTACCCTGTGCATCCGCAAGTTTCTTAATATCTTCTTCTGTCTGAGGTACGAACTCATGCAGTGGTGGATCTAAGAAACGAATTGTTACAGGATTACCTTCCATAGCTTCAAATAACTGCTCAAAGTCTCCCTGCTGATATGGAAGAATCTTATCAAGTGCAGCTTCTCTTTCTTCTACTGTATCAGAACAGATCATTTCACGGAATGCATCAATTCTGTTACCTTCGAAGAACATATGCTCTGTACGGCAAAGTCCGATACCTTCTGCTCCAAGCTCACGAGCCTTCTTAGCATCTGAAGGTGTATCAGCGTTCGTACGAACACCCATTGTTCTGTATTTATCTGCCCAAGCCATGATACGACCGAACTCACCAGCGATTGTAGCGTCTACTGTAGGGATAATTCCATCATAGATGTTACCTGTAGAACCATCAAGAGAAATGGCATCTCCTTCGTGGAATTCCTTTCCAGCTAATGTGAATTTTTTGTTCTCTTCATCCATTACGATGTCACCACAACCGGATACACAACAAGTACCCATACCACGAGCAACTACTGCTGCGTGAGATGTCATACCACCACGAACTGTCAGGATACCCTGAGCGCTCTTCATACCTTCGATATCTTCTGGGGATGTCTCAAGACGAACAAGAACAACTTTTTCCCCTCTCTCTGCCCAAGCTTTAGCATCTTCAGCAGTGAAGACAATCTTACCACAAGCAGCTCCAGGAGAAGCTCCAAGTGCTTTACCCATTGGTGTTGCAGCCTTTAATGCAGCAGCATCAAACTGTGGATGTAATAATGTATCAAGGTTACGAGGGTCAATCATTGCAACAGCCTCTTCTTCTGTTCTCATTCCCTCATCTACTAAATCACAGGCAATCTTTAAAGCAGCCTGTGCTGTTCTCTTACCATTACGTGTCTGAAGCATGTATAACTTCTTATTCTCAACAGTGAACTCCATGTCCTGCATATCTCTGTAGTGATCTTCAAGAGTTTTACAAACCTGTTTGAACTGCTCGAATGCTTCTGGGAACTTCTCTTCCATCTGAGCGATTGGCATTGGTGTACGAACACCGGCAACTACGTCCTCTCCCTGTGCGTTTGTAAGGAATTCTCCCATAAGCTTCTTCTCACCTGTAGCAGGATCACGAGTAAATGCAACACCAGTACCACAGTCATCTCCCATGTTACCAAATGCCATACTCTGTACGTTAACAGCAGTACCCCAGCTATAAGGGATATCGTTGTCACGACGGTAAACATTAGCACGTGGGTTATCCCATGAACGGAATACGGCTTTGATAGCTCCCATTAACTGTTTCTTAGGATCATCTGGGAAATCTTCGCCGATTTTCTCTTTATATTCAGCCTTAAACTGAGATGCAAGCTCTTTTAAATCTTCTGCTGTAAGATCAACGTCCTGACTTACACCTTTTTTAGCTTTCATCTCATCGATTAATTCTTCAAAATACTTTTTACCAACTTCCATAACTACATCAGAATACATCTGAATAAATCTTCTGTAGCAATCCCAAGCCCAACGTGGGTTTCCGGATTTAGCGGCAATAGTTTCAACTACTGTCTCATTAAGACCTAAGTTAAGGATAGTATCCATCATACCTGGCATGGAAGCACGGGCACCTGAACGAACTGATACAAGAAGCGGATTCTCTTTATCTCCAAATTTCTTTCCTGTAATCTCTTCCATCTTTACGATATACTCATTAATCTGTCCCTGAATCTCATCGTTAATCTCACGACCATCTTCATAATACTGAGTACAAGCCTCTGTTGTAATTGTGAATCCCTGTGGTACAGGTAATCCAATATTTGTCATCTCAGCCAGATTGGCTCCTTTACCACCAAGAAGATTTCTCATTGTGGCATCGCCTTCTGTAAACAGATATACCCATTTTGCCATTGTTGTGTTCCTCCTTCAATTAACTATCAACATTACTTTATGCGCTTTCCTCACGCGCAATATGAGTATAGCACAAATAAATAAAAAATGCTATATTTTTCCGTCATTTTTTTGCAAAAATTTATCATGGACTGTATTTTTTTGCAACATTCACGATAATTTTAATTTTTTTATACAAAAGAGACTATTTGATGGGGTGTTTGCCGTTTAATTCGTTGGGTGGACAGACAGATAGACGAAATTAGATTTTCTCTTATTTTTTGCCTCACTTCCTGTAGAAGATTTCAGAATGAGCAGCTTTATCTCTTCAACAGATTTCTTAAAAAGCTGTTCTATCTCCTGTTCCGTAATCTGTAAATCCTTAAAAAAAGCTACTTTTACCTGCTCATAATCAGTAAGTCTGTTTTCATCCTGAAGTCTCATCAACAATGGGCTGTCTCCATTAAAATCTTCTGCATCCGGGAGTCCTCCATGATGATAGCAAATAACATTTGCGAGTAGTTCACCCACTATCCTTCCATTCGGTCCGTACTTTCCTGATAAATCATAAATATATTTTGCTCCGTAAACACCATGATCAATACCAGATTGTCTTTTACTTTCTATCCCCTCTTTTGCCCGTCTCCATTCTTCATGAATAAACCTCTGAAACTTAATACTATATTTTCCAAAATCATGAAGCAAACCAACAAGAGAAAGCGTATTTTCCAAAGTAGCTTTTTTGTCAGAATGTAGCTCTTTTGAGCTAACAGTTCTCCTCAAGTCAACTCTTTTCCCCATAGCTGCTGCTAATTTCTGCACTTCTCTGATATGTTCTTTTAACTCTTGTTTTTCGAAATCATTTACACGAAATCTGGCTATATAATCGTTCATTTTATGAATCCTCTTATCCTCTTTTTTTATATCATTTATTCTAACATAAAAAGGAATAAAGCAAATCCCCAGCCAAAACACAACCCTCTTTTGATAAATAAAGCATATTTGTGGCCTCGGAGCAAAGGTTGGATGCGAGCGTTTTTACGCGAGCATTCAACCTGCAGCGACTAAAGTCACAAATATGCTTTATTTATCTTCCAGAAGGCGTCTCTTTTGCCTCCGGCAAATTCCTATTCATCCAATATCACATAGCAGGCTCTTCCCTTTTCTTTTGCCTTATACAATGCATCATCTGTTCTCGTAAGAAGTTCTTTCTGACTTTTGGGAAATCCGAAATGATAAACACCAATGCTACAGCTAACGGTTCTTTCTGGTAAAATGGCTGAAATATCTAAGAGGAACTTTTTTAGTTGTTCCTCTAATTGTTCTTTCGTCATTTTCTCATTGATGATTACTGCAAATTCGTCTCCTCCTACCCGGCCAACGGCTCCATAGCTGCTGAATATATTTTTTAAGCTTTCTGCAATCTGCTTTAATGTTTCATCGCCGACCGTATGGCCCAATGTATCGTTAATCTGCTTAAACCAATCAATATCTATAAATAAAAACCAGCCTTTTCTTTTCGATTTGTTATCTATATCATCTCTATCATTCTGACATTTCGTACAATAATTTAAAAATAGTCTTCTTCCCATAACATTTGTAAGGGCATCCATCTCACCCATATATTCTCTATGTTTCATGTAATTATAGATCATCAAAATGATAACTAGCAGAATAAAGTTCAGTGAAATCATAGCTGCCAGAAATTGTACCTGCAAATGAAGAATGTCCTGTGCTATTTTCTTCGTTACCTTGACACCATATACACCAAACATATATTCTGTCCGGCTTGCAAAATATATTGTGGAAAAAGCTGCTATGCAGAATACAAATATTATAATAATGAACAAACTCATTTTCATTTTAACTGACCAGTGCTGTCTTAATTCTGAATCATTGATCACATTTTTATAATGTGTTACAAAAGAGCTATGATAAATAATATCTGATAGTATTACCGCCAAAATGCAGATTGCGGCTATAGCATAATCATTTACTCCCCATCTAAAAGAAGACTTATAATTAAATCCACTTTCTGGGAAAAGGATTCCCATTGCTCCGTACACAAGCAAGGCATGTAACGGAGTTGCTATTAATGCTGCAAGGCTTTTGCCGGCCCATTTATAACGGCTTTTATTTACAATTTTAAATATACATCCCATTAAAAATCCAAATAATACTCTTGTTCCTACACTTAACAAGATACTTCCTATCGGAAAATCTGTCTGAAATGGAGAAAATATTCTGTCACCCAGCATAACATACAATGCGGATGCTTTATACATACTTCCCAGTCCAAAAAATAATCCTGCAACTGAGGATTCCACTGGCCCGAAAAGGCATGCGATAACTACGATAGGAATATGCGCTGTAGTAATGGAAATAGGAGGTATATGAATATATCCCAAAAAAGTAAATGACATAATCCACTCTACTGCCAGTAAAATTCCCAATATATAATGTTCAAATTGTAACCCTCTCCACTTTAACTTCATTTTCTATCTCCAATTATAATTTTAGAATCTTCCATTTTTTAAGCATTAAAAAAGCCGCCTGTGAAGATAACCCTTACACAGACGGCATAAAATGAGCAGAAATTACTCATTAAAATAATCAATAACTTGATGCAACCGGCTGTCATAATTCTCTTAAAAAATGAACCTTAGACCCATTTGGCTTTGTGTCGCTGCCTTTCGACAGTTTTACCCAAATATAAAATTTATGTTTCAGCGCATATTTAAAACACACTCTAATATATTTATCACTATTTATCAAATAGGAAATCCCTCTTAGTCTAACATTATTTTACACAATTATTTTTTTACTGTCAATATCTGAAATATACTGATTTTTTATAAGTACTGTTTCGTTAATTGGTCATATTGTTGAAACAAAACTTTCTTTTTTAAAGTGCTTCTCTCTCTTTTATAAATCTTTTTATAAAAGGATAGTGCCATTCCATTTTTTATAAAATCAAGATGTGTTGCCCCTTTATGAAAACAAGATAGCTTCTTAGTATTTGATAACTGATTCAGCGAATATGTTCTCTTTTAATGAAATCTCCTGTGTCAGCAAGGATGAGAACTGGATAAAGAATCGTTTTGTGAGTTTTTCTGCGTAAAATGTGGAGAGTGTAATAAAGGAGCCTGATTTTGCTCTTGCATCCAATAAACAGCCCTCAAAGAAAGCCTATCCCCTATATTTGTGGCCTCGGAGCAAGATTTGGATACGAGCATGTATAAGCGAGTATTCAAACCGCCGCGACTAAAGTCACAAATATAGGGGATAGGCTCTCTTTGAGGGCGTCCCGTTGCCTGCGGCAAATCAGAAATTAATCTTCCTTGCCGTCTTCGCACCTCTCATAGCGATTTACAGAACTAATCAGCGCTTTCACTGAAGCATTGATGATATCGTCATCAATTCCAACTCCCCAATATGTATTTCCATCGCTTCCATAGATAGCAACATAAGCACATGCCTGGGAATTTGAACCCATTTTCAGAGCATGCTCTTCATATGTGGAGATTGTGTAATCTAAGTTGGAGTGGCGTTTTAATGCGTTACTTACGGCATCAAGACGACCATTTCCTTTTCCGTGGTATACTTTGTGTACACCATATTTGTTCAGGATAATTTCTGTTGAAATTCCACCGTGTTCCTGTTTGAAGTGTACTTCGAGTAATTCAATTGGATCACAAATATTAACATATTTTTCGTTGAATACTTTTAATACTTCTTTTGGCTGTAATTCTTTATGTGTATGGTCGGAAACATCTTTTACAGAATAACCAACTTCTTCACGCATTTTAGTTGGAATACGAATACCATATGTTTTTTCCAGAAGGAATCCGATACCGCCTTTTCCAGACTGGCTGTTGATACGGATAACATCTGCTTCGTATTCTCTTCCAAGATCTTTTGGATCAATTGGCAGATATGGTACAGTCCATTTATCGCAGTCATGTGTTTCACGCCACAGCATACCTTTGGCGATAGCATCCTGATGAGAACCGGAGAAGGCAGCAAATACAAGCTTTCCTGCATATGGCTGTCTTTCATATACATGCATTCTTGTTACTTTTTCATATACTTTTACGATATGTGGCAAGTCTGTAAAGTCTAAGTTTGGCTCTACACCATGAGCATACATATTTAAAGCTAATGTAATGATATCTACATTACCTGTACGTTCTCCATTACCAAATAATGTTCCTTCCACACGATCAGCTCCTGCAAGAACAGCTAATTCTGTATCGGCAACACCTGTTCCACGATCGTTATGAGGATGAACAGATAACACAACATTATCTCTGTATTTTAAGTTCTCGCTCATAAACTCAATCTGGCTTGCGTAAACATGAGGCAGAGAGTGGGAAACAGTAGCAGGAAGATTGATGATGGCAGGTAATTCTTTCTTTGGTTTCCATACATCTAATACAGCATTACAGATTTCTAATGCAAAATCCATCTCTGTTCCAGTAAAACTTTCTGGAGAATATTCAAAACGGTATTTTCCTCCATTTTCTTCCATCAGTTTCTGTAATAATTCAGCACCTTCTACAGCAATCTGAATAATATGTTCTTTATCTTTTTTAAATACCTGCTCACGCTGTGCAACAGAAGTGGAGTTGTACAGATGAACGATTACGTTTTTAGCACCCTCAATGGCTTCAAATGTCTTTTTAATGATATGTTCTCTTGCCTGAGTCAGAACCTGAATCGTTACATCATCCGGAATCAGATTCCGTTCGATCAATGTACGGCAGAATTCATATTCTGTCTCAGAAGCAGCTGGGAAACCAACCTCGATTTCTTTAAAACCAACATCAACTAATAATTTAAAGAATTCGATTTTTTCTTCTAAACTCATAGGGATGATAAGAGCCTGATTACCATCACGTAAGTCAACAGAACACCAGATAGGCGGCTGTTCGATATGGTCTTTCTCCATCCATTTATTATATCCAGCTGGAGCTGGGAAATACATTGGTTTATACTTATCTGCATACTTCATAATAGAAAATCCTCCTTAAGTTAAAAACAACATATTACAGGAAATATATCCTGTAAAATAAAAAACTCCGTCTCTTTAATGGCAAATACCAAAAGGCAGATGCCGAAAAGAGACGGAGAAAATAATTCCGCGGTACCACTCTTATTCATACGATACATAAAAAGTAAGGTATGCACTCATTACAGATACGGACTTAAAAAGCCTTATATCCTCCTGCTGTAACGGTCAGGTTTCCGGCGCTGCCTACTGCAATCATGCGGTTCAACAGGCTGCTCAGAGGCGAGTTCAAATCATGTCCACTACTGCTTCGCACCGACCAGCAGCTCTCTGGATGTTTTCATCATTCTACTATTCCTCTTCATCGCATTTACAGCATTTAATTTATCACGAAATAAAAAGGATGTCAATTCTTTTTTCGGCAGAACTTGACAATATGAATTCGAATAGAGTACACTCTTTTTAAGAAACAAAATATATTCAAAAATCCAATGTACAAAGAAATCCAATGTCTAAAGAAATCGAATTTTCTCTCTTCTTAATATGGTTTCAAGAATGCCCCGGCATTCTTGATGCAACCAAATAAATCTCGTAATTTTTTCTGATATTAAGAAGGAATGAAAAAATGCTTTTTCTAAACATTTGAAAATGACAAAAATTTTTTTGAAATACACAAGGGAGAGAAATATCATGGAAGAAATCATAAAACGCTATCTAAGAAAGATCTACTACAATTTAAAGACTTGTGCATTATGGCTTTTTATGGCAGTATTGACCGGGGTTGCTGTCGGGGCATTTAGTAGTGCCTTTTCTTTTTGCCTAAAAAAAGTAACCACACTTCGCGGTCAATATCCATTTTTGTTATATTTTCTGCCGATTGGTGGTGTCGTTATCGTATTTTTATATCATCTTTGTGGGGTAAGGCAGGATAAGGGAACGAACATCATTATGACTGCTGTACATGGAAAAAATCAGGATGTGCCTGCATATATGGCTCCACTTATCTTTGCAGCAACAATTATCACTCACTTATTCGGTGGCTCTGCCGGACGTGAGGGAGCGGCTCTCCAAATGGGAGGAAGTATTGGAAATACAATCGGACGGCTTTTCAAATTTGACGAGGGGGATCGAAAGCTTCTTGTCATGAGCGGAATGAGTGCCGCCTTTTCTGCCGTATTTGGAACTCCTCTTGCGGCAGCTATTTTCCCAATGGAAATGATCAGTGTCGGAATCATGCATTATGCCGCTTTAGTTCCCTGCGTATTTTCTTCTATTGTAGCAAATCGTTTTGCTGTCAATATGGGAATCAACCCGGAAGCATTTACTATCCACGGGATACCAGAACTCACCTTCACAAGTTGCGCTAAAATCGTACTGCTCGGCATTTTCTGTGCTGGATTAAGCGTTGTATTTTGTATATTTTTAAAGGGAGCTGGTTTATTTTACAATAAGTTTTTTAAAAAACCTTACATGCGAATCATTGTCGGCGGTCTGCTTGTTATTGCAATCACCCTCCTAATCGGCAATTATGATTACAACGGAGCAGGAACTGACATGATTGCAAGAGCTATCGAGGGAAATGTCCCTGCCTATGCCTTTTTAATAAAAATGCTTCTTACTGCACTCACGCTTGCTGCCGGATATAAGGGCGGCGAGATTGTCCCTGCTTTCTTCACCGGAGCAACATTTGGCTGTCTGTTTGGACATATCTTTGGCATATCTCCCTCTCTTTGCGCTGCAACCGGAATGCTCGCCTTATTTTGCGGTGTGACAAACTGTCCGATTGCTTCAATGCTTATTGGATTTGAATTGTTTGGATTTGAAGGTGTTTCCTATATCTTAATTGCCATCTCCATCAGCTATATGCTTTCCGGCTATCATGGTTTGTACAAAGAACAGATTATTGTCTACTCTAAATACCATCCAAAGTTTATTAACCGCCTGTCAGGGGATGAAAGATTTGATGGACAGGATTATGAATAAAAATTCTGAGTTGCCGCAGGCAAAGGAGACGCCTTTATAGAAGAACAAACAATCGGATTGCCAGAAGATTAACAGGAAGAAGCCCTAAAAAATTTATTGATTTTGTTCCGTTGTGCTAAACGCTCCATTTTGCCCAATAAAACAGAAACTTCGCAGAAACGAATGCGAAGTTTCTATGGTCAAAATCCCGCAGCACAAAGTCACAAAATTCAATAAATTGTAATATTTCCGCTCACCGGCTACAGAGAGTTCTGCTGCTTCTGCTCTCTTTTTCTCCTTTTTGTACAAATTCCAAAGAACAATTACTAACAGAACCAACAATAGAAAGAACAGAAAAGATATTTCTCGTTCCTTTATATATCCCAATATCATACTCATTCAAAATCTGCCCCATTTATAAAATATTTAGCTATTTTCATTGAAATGTCCAACTATCCATTTATATGGTATCACAAGATAATGCAAAACTCAATATTTGACATTTTCTGATTTGCGAAGCAAAACTGATGTTCTCGAAGGGCAGCCGAGCAATAGAACCCCTATATGCCCTATTTCCTAATCACACTAATACAGGTGCCGAGACAGTCTACTTCATCCATTCGCCGAAGCAGCATATCTTTCCCTCTTCCATTCAGGCATTTTAAACAGTACATTTCTCCTTCCATTTTAAAATAGCGGAAATAAGCTTTCATTCCATCTGTAAAGACGGCGCATTCTCCTAATTCAGGAAAACGATTCTCTAATAATATCCTGTCTCCTTTACAATATGCAGGAGCAAAGTTATTATTAGTAATCTCAATAGCCAGATAAACCTTTTTAATCATTGTGTATTCGTCTTCTACCGTACAACTATTGTAATCAATACCATCTCCAATACGGCCTACTGGAATAAAACATGGGATTCTGTGTTTCATTTTACGCAAATTCAATCTTTCTTTTCTTGCTGCCTTACATTCTAACCGGGCAACTAAACGAATAATTGCCTTTCCATGATTCCCACACTCTCTATAATTTTCAAGAAGTTCTTCCTCTATGCCCTCCTGTCCTTCTGAATTCTCCGCCTCTTCCTCTGTCGTACTCATATCTTTTAATAAATACTCAACGGTAACTTCAAGCGCACTTGCTAATTGAAAAGCAGTCGATACTTTTGGATCTTTTACTTTTCTATAATAAATATTACGCAATGTCTCAAATGGAACTCCAGAAAGTTCCGCCAAATCCGTAAGGGATATATCCCTCTCAATCATTAATTCTCGAATCTTATCACTGAACATCTTGTCTCCCACGGGTCATTACTGACATAACTTTTTAAAAACTTTTATAATTGTTATGTTATTCCTAATATTTTATTATGTCAATATACATATTAAAATGTAAAAGATAACAAAAAGGAAGGGGATATAATATATGTCTAACGTTTTTATTGATTTTGCGGGAATTTTCCATGTTAAAGATGACCTTTTCAGATTTATCGACACTATGGAAGATCATCAAAAAGTACTTATTTTTACTATAAACAGTGAAAATGATTTTAAAAATGTTTTACGCATCGAAACCTCAGGAATTCAAAAACTTTTGATGCAAATCGGAATTCCCGCTAATATGCTTGGTTTTTCTTACATAGTAACCGCATTAGAACTTATCGCACTTGATCCTGATTATTTAAACCACATTACAAAAGGGTTATATGTCGATGTTGCTAAAAAATGTTCGAGTACAGCCGCCCGGGTCGAACGAAACATTCGGCATGCAATTGAAATTGGATTTTTAAAAGGTGATTTAGAAGAGATTGAGAAAATTTTTCATTGCTCCTCTTATTCAGATAAAGGAGCTCCGACGAATTCTAAGTTCCTTGCGGAGGTTTATTATTATATGGTGAATAATGAATTGTAGTTTACTGTTCCATTCGGTAAGCAAATGGCTAAACAGACGAATCCATGAAATAAAATAATCCATATCTGCGACTAAAGCCACAGATATGGATTATTTTATTTCATGGATTCGTCTGTTTGTCCGTTATTTAATGAATTAAATCATCATTGTCTATGTTCCACAGAAGCAATCAGTTCTCCACCCTGTTCGTCAATGACAATCGTATCCTGTGGATATACCTCGCCGGAAAGTATCATTCTCGCAGCAAGGGTATCGACATGTTTTGTCAGATATCTCTTCAATGGACGTGCACCGTATGCCGGTTCGTATCCATGTTCGATAACATAACTCTTGGCAGCATCGGTAAGATGAATAGAAAGTTCCTTGTCTTCAAGACGTTTGTTGACATCGGCAAGCATAAGCTCAATAATGCCTCCGATATTGTCTTTGGTAAGAGGTTTAAACATGATAATCTCATCAAGACGATTCAAAAACTCTGGTCTAAAGTGGGAACGCAGGTCATTCATGACCATAGTTTCTGCATCGGTCTTGATGTTGCCATTTTCATCGATTCCTTCGAGCAGATACTGGGAACCGATATTGGAGGTCATGATTAATATCGTGTTCTTAAAGTCTACTGTTCTGCCCTGAGAATCGGTGATGTGCCCATCATCAAGTACCTGTAATAGCACATTAAATACATCGGGATGTGCCTTTTCTATTTCATCAAAAAGAACAACTGAGTATGGTTTTCTTCTGACGGCTTCGGTAAGCTGACCGCCCTCTTCATATCCTACATATCCTGGAGGCGCTCCGATCAGGCGAGATACGGAATATTTCTCCATATACTCACTCATATCAATACGAACCATGTTCTGTTCGTTATCAAACAGGCTTGCGGCAAGTGCTTTCGCAAGTTCTGTCTTACCTACACCAGTAGGTCCGAGGAACATAAAGGAACCGATTGGCTTTGTCGGATCTTTAATTCCTGCTTTCGAACGGATAATGGCTTCAGTAACCTTTTCCACACCTTCATCCTGACCGACAACTCGTTTATGGAGTTCCTTATCAAGATTCAATGTCTTATTTCTCTCACTCTCGGTAAGTTTTGCTACCGGAATACCCGTCCAGCGGCTGATGATCGTTGCGATTTCATCATCAGTTACAGATTCATGAACCATAGAAGATTCTCTCTTCTTTGCACTTTCTTCCGCTTCCTCTAACTGTCTTTGCAATTCTGGCAATTTACCATATTGTAATTCTGCTGCTTTATTTAAATCATAATTGCGCTGTGCAATCTGAATCTCATTATTTAAACTTTCGATTTCTTCCTTTAACTTGGAAACACGCTCTACTGCGGATTTCTCCTGATCCCAGGAAGCCTTTTTCGACTTAAATTCCTCACGTAATTCGGCGAGTTCCTTTTGCAGATTTTCAAGACGTTCTACACTAAGACGATCCGTTTCTTTCTTTAAGGCTGCTTCCTCGATTTCTAACTGCATAATCTTTCTCTGCACTTCATCAAGGTCGGCCGGAAGGGAATCTAATTCTGTCTTAATCATCGCACATGCTTCATCCACAAGGTCGATTGCCTTATCTGGGAGGAAACGGTCGGTAATATAACGGTTAGATAAAACAGCGGCACTTACTAAGGCACTGTCTGCAATCTTTACACCGTGATATACTTCGTAGCGGTCTTTTAATCCTCTCAAAATAGAAATCGTATCTTCTACCGTAGGTTCATCGACCATAACCGGCTGAAAACGACGCTCCAATGCGGCATCTTTTTCAATATACTGACGGTATTCATTCAGTGTTGTAGCACCGATACAGTGAAGTTCCCCTCTGGCAAGCATTGGCTTTAACAGGTTTCCGGCATCCATCGCACCGTCGGTCTTACCAGCACCAACAATCGTGTGCAGCTCATCAATGAATAAAAGAATCTGTCCATCGCTGGCTTTGATTTCTTCAAGAACTGCTTTTAAACGTTCCTCAAACTCACCACGATATTTCGCTCCTGCTACTAAAGAACCCATATCAAGGGCAAATAATTTCTTATCCTTTAAAGAATCTGGCACATCACCTTTCACGATACGCTGTGCAAGACCTTCAACAACAGCTGTTTTACCAACACCAGGTTCACCAATCAATACCGGGTTATTCTTTGTCTTTCTGGAAAGAATACGAACGACATTACGAATCTCGCTGTCTCGTCCGATAACCGGGTCAAGCTTCTGCTGTTTAGCTCTCTCTACAAGGTCATAACCATACTTCTCCAATGTCTCATAAGTGGCTTCTGGGTTATCACTGACAACCTTCTGGTTACCTCTTACTGTAGACAATGCCTGAAGAAAACGCTCTCTTGTAATTCCATATGCCTGAAACAATTTCTTAATCTCTGTATTCGGATACTTCATTAAAGAAAGGAAAAGATGCTCTACAGAAACATACTCATCTCCCATTGCCTTAGCTTCATCCTCCGCACTCACAAGTACCTGATTCAAAGACTTACTGATATAAGTCTGTCCACCGGAAACTTTTGGCTTCTTCTCAACTGCCTGCTGTACCTGTGACAGAAATGCTTCTTTATTCACTTCCATCTTTTCAATTAATTTTAAAATCAGGCTATCCTCAATCGTAAGCAGGCTATATAAAAAATGTTCCTGATCGATTTCCGGGCTGCCATACTGATAAGCCAGTTTCTCACAGTTATTTACTGCTTCTAATGACTTTTGCGTAAATTTATTTATATTCATATAAGTTCCTCCTAACCCGAAGATGCTTATTTGTTCTACACTTCGTATAACATATATATATCACTATCTGTTAGCCATGTCAAGAGACGAGTGCTAATTTTTTGAGATTTTTTGGTGAAGCTTTGATTTTACGGGCTTCACAGGGATTTCTCACTTGCTTTCGCACTCGATTTTCTTGATTTGACCACATTTTTACGACAAATTCTTGGAAAAATATATTCGTCTGATTTTCTTACCACATTTTACGACACAGTTTTATTGTGGGATAAGAATGTCATTAATGATTAACACACAGATTGCTGGAAATGCGTAATGCAATAGTAAAATATCACAAAAATCGAATGCAAATTTTGTAATGGGTTATGCGCTTAACCTTTGTAAATTCCACATTTATAATGTACCATATAATCATAATATTGCAGAAGAAGGGATGAAAAAGGATATTTTCTTATGATAAAAATGACATCTGATATCAAAGAAATTCCGGTATTTGCATCCATGTGGAATATGGATGGACTGATTCTGATTAGATTTTGTAAAGTTGATTATGAAAATCTTAGAAATCCGATATAATTGATTACCGCAAATTTATATTCTAATACCTTTTCCTGTTTGTTATCACCCAAGTGCCACATCCAGAATCATCATTAAACTAAACCCAACTGCAAAGAAAACCGTACCAATATCCGAGTGCTCTCCCTGCGACATTTCAGGGATTAGTTCTTCAACCACGACATAAAGCATAGCTCCTGCTGCAAAGCTCAGCAAATATGGTAATGCCGGGATTATCAGCTGTGCAGCAATAATTGTCAATACTGCGCCAATCGGTTCGACCACCCCTGAAAGTACACCACCTAAAAATGCCTTTCCCTTACTTTCTCCCTCTGCCCTAAGCGGCATGGATATAATTGCTCCTTCCGGGAAATTCTGAATAGCAATTCCAAGTGATAACGCAAGTGCACTTGTTGCTGTAATCTGTGCATTTCCAGCAAGAAATCCTGCATACATTACACCGACTGCCATACCTTCAGGGATGTTATGTAATGTAACTGCCAACACCATCATCGTAGTACGGCCAAGTTTGCTTTTCGGTCCCTCTGCCTGATCACTTCCAACATGAAGATGCGGAATCAAATGATCAAGTGTGAGTAAAAACAATATACCAATCCAGAACCCAGCAACTGCCGGAACAAATGACAAATCTCCCATCTTCTCCGATTGTTTCATGGCCGGAATTAGAAGACTCCAGATTGAAGCAGCAACCATTACACCTGCTGCAAATCCTGTAAGTGCACGTTGCACTGATTTGCTAAATGTTGTTCTCATAAAAAACACACATGCTGCACCCAGCGTTGTTCCAACAAATGGAATCAATATGCCAAAAAAAGTATTCATTCGCTTTTCACTTTCCTTTCTTTAAAACCGGAATAACTACTATTTTGTAGTCCTTCATACTATTTTTGATATTAGTTGCAACTAACCATTATGTATAAAAGAAACCATGCGAAAGTAAAACTGTAATTCCACACGGTTTTTTTCTGTCTTTTTAGTATATCACTTACGGAATGATATAACAACAGAATTCTTTTTCATTCTGCTATACCTCTGTTATTCTTTTCCCGGTCGCTGACACATCTGCTTACCATCACAGAATTTTCGGATTGTATCCATCAGTTCCGGTACATTTAATGGTTTTGACAGATGTGCATTCATCCCTGCCTCCATCGTCTTTTTTTTATCTTCTGCAAAAGCATTGGCTGTCATAGCTATAATCGGTATGCATGCTTTATCCTTATCTGGCAAATTTCTGATTGCCTGTGTTGCTTTATAACCGTCCATTTCCGGCATCTGGATATCCATGAAGATCATATCATATGTTCCTGCCGGCATTTTCAGTATTCTGTTCACACACTGAATACCATTCTCCACACGTTCTATCCTAAGACCGGCACGCGCAAGTATTGCCTCTGCAATCTCTGCATTTAAATCATTATCCTCCGCTAAAAGGATATTCCTGCCTTCAAGGATTTCATTTCCTGTTCCAGGCTCTTCAATATGCTTTTTTACATAATATCTTTCATCCGCTATCCTATGTTTTAATGTAACTGTAAAGGTGCTGCCCTTGCCAAGCTCACTCTCTACATCTATTGTTCCACCAAGCAGGTCAACATAATTCTTGACTATTGACATGCCCAGTCCGGTTCCTGCGATTTTGCTCTTTGTGGTGTTCTTCTCACGCGTGAATGCTTCGAAAATCTTTGTCAGATAATCCTGACTCATACCGATTCCGGTATCGCTGATTCTGATCCTCACTATCATGCATCCAGACTCATCACAAGGTAATTCATCTACATATACCATAACAGAACCACCTGCTGGAGTATATTTTATAGCATTGCTCAGGATATTGACCAATATTTCTTTTACCTTGGTAACATCTGTCAATACATGCTCATGCTCTACATTCATCGTGTAATGAAGCGAAATATTCTTTTTCCTTGCTTTCTCATCAAATACTGCAAACAAAGATTTCCAGACATCTTCAATCCGGCAGTAATTCTCATCAATCTCCATCCTTCCGCTCTCAATCCGGGCCATATCCAATACATTATTTATGATTGACAGAAGAAGATTTCCAGACTGCTGCAGTTTTTCCAGATGTTCCAAAGCTTCAGGTATGTCTTTTCCATTTAGTTCATTCTCCATAAGCTGTGCATAACCCAGAATTACATTCATAGGAGTACGGATATCATGTGACATATTGTTAAGAAAACTGGTCTTTGCGAGACTGGCATCCTCTGCTTTTTTCAAAGCGATTTCCAGTTTCTCATTAAGTTTTTGTGTATCATTTGCAGCAAGCTTTGCGGCAGCTTCTGCTTTCCTTGCCTTGCGTAAAAGTACGAGGATAATAACAATGATGCTGAGTGCAGAGAATCCTGTGGCGAGAAAAAAAGCAAGCATATTGTCTTTTACAAAGTCCAAAAATGTTACCTTATCTGCCGTACTGTCATAGATAGCAAGTGCGCTTGTAAGCATGCCAGACGGCATGCCCTTTAAAGTTTTATTCAGTATCGACAAAAGAGTTTCCTCTCCACCTTTTACTGCAAAGCATGCCTCCATTGTTTTTGTAAGTGGAACACTCTTGAAATCTCGATTGTTATCATATACCATCGCCTGACTTGCTCCCATGAGAAAACAGTCTGCTTTTTCATTAGTAATCATTTCAGCAGCCTCCTCAAACGAATCATAATCCACAAGATTCCATTGTGGATAACTAAAGGTAAGCTGCTGTTTTAAAGCTTCTTTTTCCTTTGGCACAGCTACTGTATACACATTACCCTCGTCAAAATTTTTCTCATCAGTTACTGCCATAAGATTGTAGGTCCAGGCTGTGTTTGTAAGTGCATAGCCTTTTTTTTCTGCAATATCAGGATTTCTGCCGGCATAAAAAATCATGTCAATTTCATGATTCTGCAGTGCCTGAAGCATTTCATCATAATCATCATAGTCCTGTATATTAAATTTCAGCGTCTGATTTCCCAGACAGTCTTTAGCATAGGAGACATATTCTGGTAGCATACCGGTAAGTTTTCCAGTTGTTTCGTCCATGGAAAAGATTGCCGGATCATTGTTCAAAAATCCCATCCGGATGTCACCATGTTCTTCCAGCCAGGATTTTTCTCCACCTGTAAGACTCTGATTATAATCAAGAGTAAAATACAAAAGCATCAATCTCATGATTCGCTAATTTCTTTTCGACATCATTATCATTATTCACATTTACATGCTCTGTATGTATACCATTTTTATTTTCCCATTCTGTCAGCATAATTTCTGGCTCTGTATCCATGAGCACACCTACACGTTTCCCGTCCATAAACTTAAAATCAGACATCCCAATATCCATATTCGATAAATCAGCATAAAGAATATATTTTTCCTCACCCATCGGTTCATCCGAAAAAAGCATCTTTTGTGCACGTTCATCGCTGTAAGAGATATCACCCATAATATCAATCTCACCATTTTCAAGCTTATCAAAACAGTCAGACCAGTCACATTTCACATACTCAAATTTCCATTCGGTATAACCTGCCAGAGCCTGCATGAGTTCGTAGCCATATCCTCGTCTTACACCGTTTTTGTCGACATAATTAAAGGTATCCTCAAATGAGCCGACACGAATGGTCTGTGCCTGTTTTTCATCATTATTCGTTTCAGCGGCCTGGCTGTGTACTGATAACATCATCCACATTCCCAGAACTAGCAATATACATACAAATAGTACGGCTGATTTTTTTCTACTTTTATCCATATTCCTTATTTCCTTTATCCGTGCGGATTTTCTGAAGTTCCAAACACCTGATCAAACACGCTCTAATCCAGCAGGTTGTTGTGTAAAGTACTGATTAACTCCTCTATAACTATCGGTTTGGATAAGAATCCATCCATACCATATTCCAAGGCTTTCTTCCTGTCTTCATCAAAGGCATTAGCAGTCATGGCAAGGATGGTGATTCCCGACAGTGCCGGATCATCCAACGCACGAATCTGACGGGTGGCCTCGTATCCATTCATTACCGGCATCTGCACATCCATCAGCACCAGATCATACTTACCTGGAGTCGAATTCTTAACTTTCTCCACTGCCTCTGCGCCATTTTCGGCAGTATCAACCAGAAATCCATATTCTTTCAGAATTTCCACCGCAATTTCACTGTTCAGTTCGTTATCTTCCACAAGCAGTATACATCTGCCTCTGAAATCTGAACCTGCTTCTGGAAGAATTGAATCTTCTACTTCAGCCTGACTCTGGCCGATAGCAGTCATCAAGGTATCTCTGATATCTGACATGAACAGCGGTTTCGCACAGAATGCAGTCACCCCTGCTGCTCTGGCTTCTGCCTCGATATCTGACCAATCATATGCGGTCAGGATAATGATCGGTGTATCATCACCAAGGCTGCGGATCTGACGGGTGACTTCAATACCATTCATATCTGGCAGACGCCAGTCAATGATATAAGCGTGGAACGCATCTCCCAGTTCCATAGACTGCCGTGCACGGAGAATAGCTTCCTTGCCAGAAAGTGTCCATTCCGAACGCATTCCGACCCTTACAAGCATTTTTGTCACACTGTCACAGGTATTAAAGTCATCATCTACAACCAGTGCCTTAAGCCCTTCCAGTTCTGCGATTTTCTCTATACGTTGACACTCAGACTGAATCCGTAATGGCAGACAGACAATAAATTCGGTACCTTTGCCCTGTTCTGTCTGAACCTCAATAGTTCCGCCCATCATATCCACAATATTCTTGGTGATTGCCATGCCAAGCCCTGTGCCCTGGGTTCTGCTCACAGTGGAAGTCCTCTCCCTCTCAAAAGGAGAAAAAATTTTCTGCACGAATTCCTGACTCATACCGATTCCGGTATCCTTTACCCGGATCTCATACAGCTTACTGCCTTTTACTGCCTTCGGATACTGTTTCAGCCGGACAGAAACGGTTCCTCCTGCAGGTGTAAACTTAACCGCATTAGACAAAAGATTCAGCAGCACCTGGTTCAGCCGAGTCTTGTCACAGTAAACATCTTCATTTGTAACATCCATGACATCCATATAAAGTTCCAGCTGCTTCGCATGGATTTGCCCACTGATGATCGTCTTCAGATCATGAAGCACATCCGACAGACTGACCTCTGTCTCTTCCAGATGTATCTTTCCACTCTCAATCCGGCTCATATCCAGTATATCATTGATCAATGAGAGCAGATGGTTACTGGAGGAAAGAATCTTACCCAGATAATCCTGGACTCTTTCCTGATTATCAATATTACTTACAGCCAGTGTGGTAAAACCGATAATCGCATTCATTGGTGTCCGGATATCGTGAGACATATTAGAAAGGAAAGTACTCTTTGCCTGGTTTGCTGTCTCCGCCGCATGTACCGCCTCAGAGAGTGCCTGGTTCATTTTCCAGTCAGAGGTACGATCCGACATAACCAGGATATATTTCCTTTTTCCGTTTACCTCACTGCCCATTACAATATTATGGAACCAGCGTTTTTCCCCTGTCTTCAGATGAACATATTCAAAATCCCATTCCCTCTGCTCATGAACCTGGATTTTCTCCATATAATTTTTCTCCGAATCTTCCTGTTCCTCTGGATGTAGTTTTCCCAGAATACAAATATCTTTACGAATCTGTTCTACCGTAATACCCAGCAGCTTTTCCGCATTTGGGCTGACGTAATCTGCCTGATATGTTTTTGCATCCAGCATCAGAAAGACGTCATCTACATTCATTGAAAGCTTTTGAAACAGCTCGTCCCTGTACAGAATCTCCGTATCCTTTTTCCTGAGGTTTATTCTGCCTTTTTGAATAATAAAACTAATAAGTAAAGCGGCAATACAGAGCACGACCGCACCAACAAGAAGTATCGTACTACGCTGCAGACTGTTCATACTGGCATTGACGATATCCGCCTGGACAAGTCCCAAAAACATCCAGTCCTGAATATCTGATTTTTCATAGACCAGATAATAGTTTCTTCCATCCAGATTTAGCAGCATTGCATCGGTACGTCTTGCTTTAAACTTCTCTGAAAGTTCATTAATTTCTTTTTCGGACATATCAGAATGCTCTCTCAGAACACCGAAGAAATTATACACGTTCCCCCATGCCTCAGAAGAATGATCAACCACAACACGGCCATCAGGATGAACAACAAAACTCTGGGCATTTCCATCAAAAGCAGAAATATCCAGTACATCTACGATATCAGAGTTTTCATAAGCAATGGCAATGGCATCATATTCAAATCCCTGATAAATTCCATGAGCCTTAGCTGTGGCAAAAACAAGCAGCTGGGATTTTCCGGGAACCGCTGCATTCGCTATCACATCATTTCCCTGCCGGATCTCATCTTCAATATTTTCCTGTAATCCAAGGTATCCGGTTTCCCCTGTTGCCATCTTATAGTTCCCGTCAGCTGACAGAAAAAAGAAGTCTAAAAAGCCGGCATCTTCCTGCGCTTTCTTTATATAATCCCGAATTTCACCTTCGCTGGAAATATCCTGCAGATTCTCACCCCACATATGAAGATAGTTCAGATTCTTATCTGTCAGTTCCCTCAGCATATTATCAGACTGATGAAAAACTTCCGTCAAATGAGAAACACTTTCCTCATAAATAGTTTTCGATACAAATCCAAAATATCGGAAAACTATCAACACAATTCCAAGAGAAACTGCAATAAAGACAGCTATCCTTAACCGTTTTATCATGACATTCTTCTCTCTTTTTGTATTATGATTCTTAATGCCCATCCTTCTCACCTCAAAGTCATGTAGTCTTCAGGCTCTGCAAGAACGGCATCACCATCTGAAATATATCCTGTCCATGTATCATCCACAGAGGTATTCCCTCCATCAAACACAATATTATCATCTGCCGGATAAGCCTCCATGTGTTTTGGTATCGCAAGACAGGTTACCGTGAAAGTATCATTATCCTGAATTTGTTTTCCGTCCTTTGTAACTTTGCTCAATGTATAATCATCATCTGTTTCTTTGACTTCTACAGAAATACCACTGAGCACAGGCAGAGAGCCTCGGTTAAACGGAGTAAATCCACCCTCATAGCCTTCTACAAAGTTTTTAACTGCCTCTTTCAGTTCGGCTCCGCTCATTTTGCTGCTGTAAGCTGAAAGTTCGTTCGGCATGATCATATCGCCCGCCATTTTTTCAGTATAGCCGGCTTTCAGCACGTTTCCCGTAAAGCTGTTTCCGGTTGCGATCAGCACATCTGACCCATAAATACCGCGCAGCGTGTTTGCCATAACAGAATATGCAGCATTTCCTCCACTACTATGGAAACGGTTTGAATAAGACTTCTGTGAATCCAAGACTACTTTTTCAGAAGTGGATTTCTCCTCAAGAAGCTGAGAATCAAATGACTGATAAGCCTGCCCTGCATCGTATTCTCCTGATATCATCTTCGAAACCACATCCTTAGAAACAGAGAAAAAGTCATTTGACGCTATGCGGATATACATATGGTTTTCTTCGATCACAGGTTTCACATCCTTCAGATATTCCGTAAGCTGGAGATCTACATCCTGACTGTAGCTTAACAGATCCTGTCCATCATAAACGATTCTATTCTGCGCATCCGCTGAAAGCATTGTGTCCAGTACCTTCATTGCTTTCTTTCGACGTGTCTCATCCTTTGTCAGATTGCTATTTAAAGCCACCTGGAAATATGGCGTAGTCATAATCCATTTTTCACCGTTTTCCTGAAAGAATGGAAGAAAGGTTGTGTTAATGCCCTGATCCTGAAACATTTTTACACCAGCAGAGGTGCCAAAGTACATGGCAAGCTTGCCACTTTGATACATCTCAACGATATCATCATAATTCATATCCAGATCATCCTGGCTCAGCCCGGTATCCTGAATGAACTGTTCCATACGTTCAAAAGCCTTTGGCCAGACTGTACTGTCCAGGCCTTCTCTCTTTGTATTATCCGGGTCACTGTAGGTAGTACGCCACTTTCGTCCGTCCACGGAAGACAGTTCTGATGCTGACAGACCCTGCAGTGTTTCCATACAGGTATAATCATAATAATAGTCTGCTGTAAATCCACGAATCCCCACTTTGTCAAATGTCTGGCAGGCAGAGACAAAACTTTCATAATCTGTTGGAAGAGGGATATCATACTTTTCAAAAAGGTCTTTGTTCACTACAAAACCATGTGCATCCGCACACACCGGAAGCCAGTTTACGCTTCCATCCTCATTCATAAAATTGCTGAGGTAGGTATCATAGACAGCACCAGCAACATTGGTTGTAGAAAGATCCATCAGATTGTCTTTCAGGGGACTCGCGTCATGCAGTGAGAAACGACAGCAGGTTATAATATCCGGCAATCCACCATTTTCATTCAGAAATTTGTAGAAATCCAGATCATTATTCCCTACGATAAATTCAACATTGATATCCGGGAGCTGTTCCTGAATATATGGTGCATATTTTTCATAGAGGTTTGTGCTCCATAAATACACAGTAATTGTTTCTGCATCTTCTTTTTCCGCACTTTTGCTGCCACATCCTGACAGAAGTGATATACTCATCACCATCATTAAAAGTACAGCTAAAACTCTGTTCCATTTTTTCTTTCTCATTACGAATCCCCCTTCTGAGACTATTTTTCAAACATGCTCTAATGCACCAATTTATGAATTATCTTTACCAATAGTTTTACATCAAAAGGTTTTGCGATATGTTCATTCATTCCTGCTTCTTTTGCTCTTAGCCTGTCCTCCGTGAATGCATTTGCTGTCATCGCAATAATCGGAATCACCTTTGCATCCTCCCTGTCCAGAGACCTAATCATCTTTGTGGCTTCATATCCATTCATGACTGGCATCATAATATCCATAAGAATAGCATCAAATTCACCAGATTCACTTTTTCTGAATAGCTCAACAGTTTCCTCGCCATTCCATGCTTTGGACACCTCAGCACCTTCATTCTGAAGCACAAATTCAGCGATTTCCATATTCAGCTCATTATCTTCCGCCAGAAGAATATGCAGCCCCTTTATAGATTTTTCGGATACATCCGCCTGTTCTTCACGTATATCCACATCCAGATCTATTTTAAATGGAACCCGGATCACAAATGTCGTCCCTATGCCTTCTGCGCTTTCAAAGGTAATCGTTCCACCCATTTTCTCAATCAGTTTCTTTGAAATCGGCATTCCCAGACCTGTTCCGGAAAATCTTGTGCGGCTTCCTGCATGTTCCTGTGCAAATGGTTCAAAAATATGTTTTTGGAACTCTTCTGCCATTCCGATTCCGGTATCCCGGCAGACAAATTCCATTGTCGTCGTTTCTGGCTGTCCGGATGGAATTTCAATGCAGCTGATATAGATATGTCCGTTTTCTCTGTTATATTTCATCGCATTGGACAGAATATTCATCATCACACGTTTCACATACCTTGGACTTCCAATAAGATCACGGTGTGTGATTTCTTTTTTCTCCCACACAATCTGGAGATTCTGTTCTGCAGCCACCTGCTCGATTACAACAAATACTTCCCTGTAAATACTGCTCAGATTAAATGGAATCTCTTCCAGAACGATTTCACCTGACTCAAGCTTACTCATATCCAGAACATCATTTACCAGTTCCAGCAGCAGATTGGATGCCTCTTTCACCTTTGTCCTGTATTCCTTCTGCTTCTCCATATCATCTGCATAATGATCTGCCATATTTACCATGCCGCAGATTCCATTGATCGGAGTCCGGATATCATGGCTCATTCGCTGTAGAAACTCTGTTTTTGCCTCATTGGCTGCTTCTGCCTTTTTTGCAGCAATCAGAAGTTCTGTTTTATATTTTTCATCTTTTTCCTGTTCCTGTTTCTGATGTGACTGATTGGTTCTGTATGTCCAAAACCAGAATATACTAAACATCAGGAAATAAAGAAAAATAACGCTTATCACATTTAATGGAAGGTTATGGAACACTTCTGTATCCGAAAGATACGCATAGATATAATAATCACGCTGCTTCAGCATGATTCCGTAGCATCCGGTTCCTTCATTCTTCAAATGATAAATGTGCTGACTGTCTGTATTCCTCTTCATTGCCTTAACAACTTCGTTGTCAGCCGTATTCTGCCCCAACAAACTCTCATCATTGCTGGCAACAATGATTCCCTCGTCTGCAACAATAATCGTTCCATCCTTCTGGGTGCTATAGCCGTTTAAAAGACTCTGTATCGTCAGAGTATAGTTCCTGGCAAATTTCGGAGGTGTATAATAATAAACAGCAACGATACCCTGTGCATCTTTTCTGGCACAGGCTGCAATGTCAATATGTGATCCGTCTTTCCTGTTAATCCGTTCTGAATACGATCTTTCTTCATATCCGACAAAATCCATGATAATTTCTTTTTGCAGATACTCTGTAATCTCATTTGCCAGAGATTCATCCGTACTGTATTCACAATCTATCTTTCCTTCTGTATCCAGTACAATGATGCCATTCACCCAGAGAGTCTGCAGATTTTCTTTCAGGAAATCCCGGCTTAGCTGCCTGCCGTTTTCTGTTTCCATGTTAATATTTGTACTCATCTGTCTGGCACTTTCAATGGCACG
>UMJR01037833.1_pt1 | contig 33781 bp, 28 predicted proteins | sample 1966121 | NCBI WGS metagenome assembly UMJR01 (sample SAMEA4836155, study PRJEB28245) | human gut metagenome | biome: gut microbiome; material: fecal sample | place: Denmark | collected 2008
GGGTCTTTTTCCATATCTATCAAAATACTCAACAGCAAGTTTTTTGGCTTCATTGAATTGTGCCCGTTCTCTTTTTTTATAATATTCATCCACTGACATAATTCGCTTTGCCGGTACACCTGCATACACGCTATTTTGATTGCAACTAGATGTGACAACGCTCCCCGCACCAATAATTACATTGTTACCAATTTCAACATTTCTGGTGATAACAGTGTTCATTCCGATGAACACATTATCCCCAATTTTTACTGTTCCGCTCGCTCCTAATATGGCTCCTGTTTCTGTTTTCAAAACTGCCCACGCATAGTCATGGGTTAATATCTTAACGCCTTCTGTTATACGAACGTGATTTCCTATTGTAATCATCCACGGATATTGTTCATCTATCAGCGTTTTTGACGGCACATAAATTGTGCAATCATCGCCGATTTTTATACCTAGTCTCCTTAGATATTCAATATATGTATGGGAATCATATCGTTTACCCAGTAAGATTTTCTTTACTTTCTCCTTGAACCCCATCTCTCTACCTTTCCTTTTACACTCCACGAGTGATATATTTAAGCAGCAGTGCTATATATAGTAATCCATATTGTTTCGATACAATTCCCCAAGCAAAAAACTTCCACGTTCCTTCGTATTTGCCTAAAGGGTAGCCTTTTACCGCTTGATAAAGATATTCATCACTGCTTATATTCTTCATTCTACAATAGCTTTCTCTAATCCCAACTTCTTTACAGTTAGCTACTTCCATCTTCAAACAACCCATAACACTGGCTATAAAAGATTCGTTTAGCCGTAATTGTACTTGACCATCGTAGTGTAATAGGCTAGCTTTTTCATTAACTGCTTGATAGAATTTTTTTAACCTTTCATATCTATCTTTTTTGTAGCTAAAAGTCAATGAGCCTTCATTCTGACAATAGCAGTAAAATATGTCATCCATAATGCTTACTTTTTGCAAGCATGCAAATAGTTCAATATAAAAATACACATCTTCACTAATATAGTCTCGTTCTGAAACGAACTTCAATTCGTTCTTTATCAAAAATTCTCTATTCAAGCAGCAATTCCATGCACTGATTCTTAGATTTCTTGATATACCAGTATAAGGATTTCTAGCTATAAAATCAGGAAGCAATTGATTCATGATTTCAGATTTATCAGTGTAGAGGCACTTCTCAGGACATGGTTTCAACTGTAATACGCTTTTCCCGTTTTTATCAATTCTCTCAAACCCGAAAAACACAGCATCAACATCATTTTCGCAAACAGCATTGTGAACTTTGGAAAGCATACCAGGTCGAATATAATCATCACTATCCAAAAACAGAATATACTCTCCTTGAGCCGCATTTAATCCTGTGTTTCTTGCATATCCAAGTCCAGCATTTTCTTTATGAATTGTTCTTATTTTCTTGTTCCTTACCGACCATTCATCACAAAGCTGCCCACAACTATCCTTAGATCCATCGTCAACAAGGATTATCTCATAATCGTCGAAACCTTGTTTCAAAATACTATCAATACATCTATTCAGGTACTTTTCGACATTGTAAATTGGAAGCACGATTGAAAAGAAGGGAGCTGCACATTCTTTCTTCATCTCTTATTTATCACTTTCTAATATTTTTTTATATATCTCCATCATTTTTTCTTTAGATTCACTTACATCAAACCTCAACGCCATCTTCTTGCATTCTTCTTTCATGAAGTTCTTTTTTTCTTCATCCATGTTGGTAAGCGTATCTATAGCATTAGCCAATGTATCCTCGTTTTTAGGATCGCAGAAAAATCCAGTCTTCCCTGGCACCACGTATTCTCTAATGCCTTGAACATCAGATCCAATCACTGGAACTCCGACAGCCATTGCCTCCACGCCCGCCATTCCAAATCCTTCGCGTAAAGATGCAATCACTGCAATGTCTGCGCATGCGTTAATTTCAGGTATATCCAAACGATGTCCTAACATTCGAATTTCAACACAAAGCTCTTTCGCTAAATTCTTCAAGTCTGATTCTATAGAAGAATTAACAATCGCATGTCCACAAATTACCAAGACATATTTTTCCTTATGCTCTAATTTTCCAATAGCTTTAATGATAATTTGTTGGTTTTTTCTTTCTGATAATTCACCAACGGTCAAAATCATTATTTTATTTTTATCAACCCCAATTGACTTGCGATATGTATCCCTATCAATTTGAATATTTCTAAATCTAGCATTATCCAAACCCACACTCGGAATAATGTACACGTTTTTACAGTGCATTGTTTTAGCATTTTCAAAATCTTCGTGATTGATAGTAATAATCCCATCACATAAACGTGACATTATCTTTTCTACACTATAGTATATTATCCAACTTTTCTTTGAAGAACGATCTGTAAATGTAAATCCATGTGTAGTATATAGCACTTTTGTGCCTTGCTTCCGATATTTATTAGCCGCAATCCGCGTTACTACACCCGCAATTGGAGTGTGGCAATGTACTAGATCATACTTATTATTTTTCAAAACCACACTTAACTGTTTATATGCTTTTACATTTTCCTTTGCTAATGGGCTTTTAGTATCAAAGTCAATTTGAAAGTAATCGATTCCTTTTTCCTTTAATATTGGGATTTCCACGGCATAAGAGCCATCCATCAATTTTCCATTCATGGCAACTGAGACTTTATAGCCCATATATTGTAATGTCTCAATATCATGCCAAAGAAAATTAAGAAAGCCCGCTAAATTAACTACAATCAGTGCTTTTTTCATCTACACATTCAACCTCTATCAAGTCCTTTATTTATTCTCCATCTGCTGTGCGATATCAGCATCCACGATTTCCTCGCCGGTCTTATGCTTCAGCTGCTCCTTAGAAGCTTCACTCAGACCGTTGTTAATCACACAGTTCATATCGCAGGTGCTGCACTTATCCAGATCCTCTTTGGTGACCTTGCCATCACGGTAGTCACGGCAGATCTTCAACTCGTACATGCTGTACGGATGCTTGGTGAACAGAGCCTTGAACTTATGAACCAGGACCCAAGTAGCAGGCTTCCAAATATACTTATGCATCGCCGGAGAAACACTACCAATCATCCAGCAGTCACGATCGCAGCAGCGAACCTTTGCACGAACCTTCTCTGCTTCCGGGCTGTTCCACAACTCATCCCAAGTCTGATTGTTCAGGTTGCCCATTACTTCTTTATCCTTGGTGCCATTGCAAGGCATAACATCGCCATACGGATCGATGAAGAAGGTGTCAAAACTCATGTCGCAAGGAAGCAGGCGCTTCTGACCGTAGATATAGTTGATCAAACCGTGGTTAAAGTATGCACGGAACCACTTTTTCGGGCTATTGCTACGGAGCAGTTCATTGACCAGATTCTCAAAGTTTTTAGCAACCATTGGGCGGTCGTGGATGATGTTCTTGGCCTCAACGAAGTAGAAGCTGTTGTGCAGAGAAGCGGTTGCGAACTCCATGCCCATCTCGTCGGAGATCTTGTACAGAGGAACCAAGTCAGGTGCGTTCTTGTCCTGAACGGTCATACCAAAACCGACATCCTTCATGCCCATTTCACGCAGCTTCTTCAGTGTGCCGTAACCACGCTGGTAGCCGTTCTGCAGGCCACGAATCTCATTGTTGGTCTGCTCCAGACCCTCGATAGAGATACGAATACCGATCTGCGGGAACTCCTTGCACAGGTCAACGATACGGTCGGTGAAGAAACCATTCGTGGAAATAACGATACGGTCAGACTTCTTGTACAGTTCACGCACGATATCCTTCAGGTCGGTACGGATGAACGGCTCTCCGCCGGTAATGTTGGTGAAGTACATCTTCGGCAACTTCTTGATGGTTTCGATGCTGATTTCCTCTTCCGGCTTGGAAGGTGCCTTATAACGGTTGCACATGGAGCAACGAGCATTGCAGCGGTAAGTGACGATAACCGTACCATTCAGTTTCTTTTCGTTATTGTTAGCCATTTTTCTAATACCTCTATCTCTCTTTTTATCTATAAACTTTCATAATTTTCTCGTAATACTCATCAATGGTATCGAAGCTAATGTCCTTACAATTCGCACTGTACTCCGCACACAGCTTCTTATCACCCCAGAGCTTCTCGATCTTCTTCTTCAGATCTTCAGCATTACCACTCTCGAACAGCTCGCCGGTCTTGTCAACCTGAATCAGTTCCGGGATGCCGCCGATGTTTGCACCCAGCACCGGCGTGCCGTACATCTGGGATTCCATCACAGAGAACGGGCAGTTCTCATACCACTCAGACGGGTAGATGGAGAACCGTGCCTCACGGATGAGCTTTTCCAGTGCCTCGCCTTTCTGGAAGCCAACGTTCTTGATGTTCTTAATACCATTTACCGTCTCTTCCAGAGGACCGGTGCCAGCGAAGATGAACTGTACATCCGGCAGATCCTTGCAGACCTTGATGAGTGTGCCGATGCCTTTCTCCTCGGAGAAGCGTCCAAAGTAAAGGACGTAGTCTTTTTTCTCCGTCTCTTTCCACTCCACCTTGTCGATGAAGTTGTGCATTGCCACAGTCTTCGTTGCAAACAGCGGGTTGCTGTCCATTTTGCTCTTCATGAACTCCGAGCAGCAGATCATGGTGTCAATGTACTTGTAGGTGCCCTTCCACTTCCAGAATTCGGCTTCCATCATGCCGATGGCAGATTTTGCCGTGGAACCGTGGATGCACTTGCCTTTCATGCAGTTCACGAAATGACCGCCGAGGCACTTTTCACAGTTCTGGTGCGTGTTCGGATTGTTCAGCATGTGGTTCGGACAAACCAGTTGGTAGTCATGTGCCGTGAAGATGATCTTACAATCTCTTCCGGTCTCCTTGCGCCACTTCACGATTTCCAGGATGATGGAAGGTGTCAGCTGGTAGTTGAAGTTGTTCAAGTGACAGACATCCGGCTTGAAGTCGTCCAGAACTTTTCTCAGCTGCACTCTTGCTTCCTTGCTGTAGATTGTCTTGATGGGGTAGGTCAGCTTGCTCAGTTTGCTGCCGCCGTGGAAGTCCATATCAGATGTATAAGCATTGACACGGTTGCCCACGCAGCGGCCTTCATGCTCCATACCGAAGTACTGAACCTCATGTCCGTGCTGCTCCAGTGTCTCACCCAGCTTAAATATGTACGTCTCCGATCCGCCATTCGGATATAAAAATTTATTTATTATTAATACTCTCATCGGCTCTTCTCCCCATACAATGCAAGTGTTTTATCCACTACTTCATCCCAGTTGTATTTTGCACAGATAAAGTCGGCTGCCTGTTCTTTTAACTTTCCTACCTTCCGAATATCATCGCATGCGTCCTGCAGTTTTTCTGTCAGGTCCTTGATATTGGATTTTCGGAATATGATTGCTTTATCTTCTACCACCTCGGTACATTCCGGTATATCAGATACCAGACAAGCATTTCCATAACTCATGGCTTCCAGAAGACTTAATGGCATTCCTTCCAGATCAGACGGCAGCGTATAGATGTAAGCGTTGCTGTATAATTCATCCAGCATCGCTCCCTGCACAAATCCGGTAAAGAGAATCCGATCGTCACCCTTCGCCAGTTCTTTCAATTCCTTCATAAAGGAATCTGTATCACTGGAACCGCCTGCGATGACCAGCTTTTTATCTGTTTTGACATCCTTGAACGCTTCAACCAAATACCGGATACCTTTTTCCGGTACCAGTCGACCAAGAAATAATATGTAGGAATCTTTCGTCAGTCCAAATTTTTCTGTTATTAAACCAGCTTCTCGGGTTTCTGGTCTGTTCACTCCATTCGGAACGAAATGTGTCTCCCTGCCATAGGTATCTCTGAAATAATCCTGAACACCTTTGCTTAGTACGATAATTTCATCCGCATACTTTACAGCATTCTTTTCACCCTGACGGATGAATTTAGAGCCAAATCCTGACTTCCATTTTTCCCGTTGCCAGTCTATACCATGAATGGTAACCACAACCCTCTTTCCAAACATCTTTGGAAGCCATGAAAAAAAAGCCGGACCTTCTGCATGGATATGTACCACATCATATTTTCCAAAAGCACTGTACAGAGCCGCAAAGAAAGAGGAACTCACCGCTGCAAGACCTTTTCCTTCAATAGTTGGAACAAATTTCTGTCGGATTCCATCATATTCAATTTTATTGTCATACTCTGCACCACTCACGTGATGACCAGATCTGTTGTAACAGGTAACCTGACATCCATCTCGTGCCATTCTGGTACACAGTTCTTTTACAACAATCTCTATCCCACCCTCACGGGACAGTCTTTTTTGTCCGAACATGGACACTGCAAATCTATCTTTCATAATGTTCTCCAACCAATATTGTCCCCTCTACTCCTTTATATCTATGTACTTTTGTTGAGTAGACATTTCTGCACTCTACATACTTAAAAGAAGTAGCCTTTTCAGCATTTCGTATGCTTTTTATTGACCTTTTACAACAATTCTACTTCGATCCAACCTTCCCCAGCACAACAGCCACGGTCTTAAAAAGAATCTTAATATCCAACCCCGGATTCCACTTTTTAATATACTCGGTATCCAGTCTTACAACTTCTTCAAAGTCTGTGATATTACTTCTTCCGCTGACCTGCCACATACCGGTAAGTCCCGGCTTGAATGCCAGTCTGGAGCGGTGATGCATCTCGTATTTCTCCCACTCATCTACTGTAGGCGGTCTGGTTCCCACAAGGCTCATATCACCTTTGAGCACATTCCAGAACTGCGGGAATTCATCCAGAGAGTAATCACGGATAAAGTTTCCGATTCCTTTGATAATACGCGGATCGTTATCCATCTTGAACATCATACCATCTTTGATATCGTTCTGCGCCATCAGCTCTTTCTTCCGCTCTTCTGCATCCATATACATGCTTCGGAATTTGTAAATGTTGAATTTTTTGCCATTTTTTCCGATTCGCACCTGCTTAAAGAAGATCGGTCCCGGTGACTTAATATAAATGATTGGTGCTACAAAGATAAAAATGATACTTGTCAGTAGCATTCCAACCAGTCCTCCGCAGATATCCATCGTCCTTTTGAAGATCAGCTGACCGGTGCTTACCATATTGATGCTGGTCGAAAGCACCGTATATCCTTCCAGCTTTTCCACAATCTGGTTGGAAGAATCATCCGCAACTCTTGCCAGCTTGATATGTACGGTAATTCCCATGATACCGAAATTTTCGATCAGTTTATCCGGAAGCGCAAGCTCTGTCGGAATGCTGAAAAGTGCTTCATCCACCCAATTCAACTGTGCAAAATCTTCAATCGCACTCTCTCCACAAAATACCGGGAATCCATGATAATTTGGAATTTCATTTTCTTTTGCATCAATAATTCCAATCCCCATTACATGAAACTCACTGTAGGGATTGTTAGTAAATGCCTCCACAATTTCTCTATAATTCTTTTTTCCACCGATCAGAAGGATCGCTCTTTTCCCTGATGCAGGGCCTCTGTGCTTGGAAAGCCATTTTTTCAACAAAATCCTTCCTATATATAATACGCAGATCGATATGATTGGGAATGCAAATATAACAACTCGTGAGTAATTGCTCGATTCTTTCATTGCAAACAAATAAGCAATCACACACACGGTCACGATGATTGCGTGCTTTGCGACTGCCTTAGTCTCCAACCAGTACCCTCTTCTTAAGATGCCCTTGTAACTTTCCATCATCAGTCCCACAACCAGATCGATCGCCGCTATCGCAAAAAACACATTCCGGTAAAGCGGTGCTTCTCTGTAATATGCAGTCCCATGATGTAACCAGTGAGCAAGTAAATAAGATAATTCCAACAATATTAAATCTAACAAAATAAAATCCCAGTGTTTTAACCAACTGGAAGTTTTCTTTCTGTACATAAGTGAACCCAACCCTCTTAAACATTACTTTCGTAATTTGTCTTCTCTGATATTTATAACATATTTCGTATAAAAGGTAAAGCAATCTCCATGTACAATTCTCTTTTTCGATATTTTATCGACTTTCCGCACAAAAAAGCCATTAGTTTTGTGTATTTTTTTCCTAAAAACTAATGACTTTTTAATTATTTATCGATTATTGTATTTTCAATTATAGATTTTTACCCTTTCCATACAATAATCACCTTTTTTTGCTGCTGCAATCTGATTTCTGACAGATTTTCTATTTTGTCAGTGCAATAATTGCCTTCACCACATCGTCAATTCCCATCTCAGAGCTGTCGATCAGAGTTGCATCTTCAGCCTGCTTAAGCGGTGCGATCTCTCTTGTCATATCGCGCTCGTCTCTTTCCTGGATATCCTGCCTGATCTGTTCAAAATCACAGGCTTCTCCTTTTCCTTCCAGTTCTTTGAACCGGCGCATTGCGCGGCATTCTACACTTGCAGTCAGATACACTTTAACGTCCGCATTCGGAAGTACATTGGTTCCGATATCTCTTCCATCCATAACGACATCTTTTTCTTTTGCAAGATTCCTCTGCAGATCCAGAAGTTTTGCACGGACTGCCGGTACTGCCGAGCTTACGGATGCCATATTTCCAACCGCTTCCTCACGAAGCTGTGAAGTGATGTTTTCTCCATTCAAATAGACCTGCTGCACACCATTTTCATAACCAAGCTCTACCTTTGCATCCTCGCATGCTGCCTCGATCTTCTCTACTTCTCCCGGTACAATCCCTTTTTTCAGAAAATGTACGGCAAGTCCGCGGTACATTGCCCCGGTATCTACATAGATGAATCCCAGTTCCTTTGCAACCAGTTTTGCGATCGTGCTCTTTCCGGCACCTGCCGGTCCGTCAATTGCGATATTATATCCCATTTTATATCCTCCCTGTTTCACTCACATTTTCCTGTTTACGCCATCTCTGGATTGCTGTGCGATATCTATAATCCAAAAACTACCAGATATTACTTCCTGCCGCATATGCAGTCGACCATGCGATCTGCAGATTGAATCCACCGGTCAGTGCATCCAAATCCATCACTTCCCCTGCAAAATACAGTCCCTGTACCAGCTTTGACTCCATCGTAGACGGATTGACTTCTTTGACTTTTACGCCGCCCCGTGTAATAATTGCCTCTTTGAAATCTCGAAGCCCGGTCAATGTCACAGTAAAATGCTTGATCAGATGGACGAAATTCATCCGCTCTTCTTTTGTGATCACATTGACCTTCTTCTCCGGATCAATGCCGCTTAAGTGGATCATGACCGGAAGTAATTTTGCCGGAAACAGTCCGGTGACTGCATTTTTAAACTGTTTATTATGGTTTGCATCAAATTCCCGCAGCACTCTCGCATCCAGCTGCTCTTCGGAAAGTGCCGGTTTCAGGTCGATGACCAGCTTTAACTCATGCTTTTTCTGCAGGATTTTACCTACATAGGCACTCGCACTGATGATCAGTGGTCCGCTTACTCCAAAGTGGGTAAATAACATTTCTCCGAAATCACTGTACAGCTCTTTCTTTCCGTCATAGACCGTTGCCTGGACATTCCGGAGGGAAAGCCCCATCAGTGCCGGAATGTACTCTTCTCTGACATTCATCGGAACCAGGGAAGGTGCAGGTTCGGTGATCTTGTGTCCCATCGCTTCTGCAAAGCGATAGCCATCTCCGGTGGAACCTGTTGTCTGATAGCTGACACCACCGGTTGCGATAATGCAGGCATCCCCTTCTTCTTTACTTCCATCTGCCATGACAAGATAGGAAAATCTTCCATCCTCTGCCACAACTTTTTCTACATTGGAATAAAGATGGATGTGTACTCCATTTCGCTTCATTTCCAGCTCCAGTGTGCGGATAACATCCGAAGAATGATCCGACTGCGGAAATACACGGTTGCCACGCTCTGTCTTCAGACGCAATCCTGCATTTTCAAAGAAATCCATCACATCCTGGTTGGTAAATCCGTAAAAACTGCTGTACATGAATTTCTCATTGGATACCATATTCTGGAAAAGTTCATCCACGTCACAGGCATTGGTGACGTTGCATCTGCCTTTTCCCGTGATGAAAAGCTTCTTTCCAAGTTTTTCATTTTTCTCAAATACGTGGACTTCATTGCCATTTTTCGCCGCAAAAATCGATGCGAACATACCGGCAGCTCCGCCCCCTACGATCAGTACTTTACTCATTTGATCCTTACCTCATCTTCTACAGGCTCCAGCTCATCTCTGGAATAAACCTGATATTCGTCCCAGATGTCCTCCAGTGTCTCCAGTGTCTCGATGACATCATCCTGCTTCTTCATACAGAGTGCAACCACCAGTGCATTGATCACACTGAGCGGCGCAACCAGGGAATCTACGATAGATGCCATATCACTCTTGGCGATCAGATTACAGGAGGAATAGAGATTCATCGGTGAATTCACACTGTCGGTCAAGGTTATTACCTTTGCTTTCCGGTTGCTGGCAAATTCCAGTGCTTTTAAAGTACGCATGGAATATCGCGGAAAACTGATCCCGATGATCACATCTTCTTCCCCGATCCGGATCAGCTGCTCAAAAATCTCGCTGGAACTGTTGGTATCGACTTCTACCACATCCTCACAGATCAGATTCAGATAGAAAGTCAGGAATTTTGCCAGCGGTGCACAGCTTCGGATTCCGATCACATAAACCTTTTTTGCCGCAAGGATCGTATCCACCGCCAGCTCAAATGCATGATTGTCTACGGATTCCAATGTCTGCTTGATCTTCTCGATATCAGACTGCAGAACCGTCGCCAGGATCTCGCTCCGGTCGATCCGTCCGTAGGTCACTTCCATACGCTGGATAGAATTCAGCTTGGTACGCACCAGTTCTCCCAGTGCTTTCTGGAATTCGGAATAGCCTTTATATCCAAGCTGTGTTGCGAAACGGACAACCGTTGATTCGCTGACACCGACTGCCTCTCCCATCTTTGCAGCCGTCAGGAAGGCTGCTTTATCATAATTTTCTTTGATGTAATCCGCAAGCCGCTTCTGTCCTTTGCTGAACTTCGGATATCTCTCATCAATTCTAATCAGTAACTCATTTTTTGTGCTCACAATTTGCCTCCAAATAAGAAACGTGCCTTTTTATAAAATCATTTACTTCTATTATAAATAAGGTCACAACCCTTTTTATTATAAGCAAAAGAGCCATAAAATTCAACTCGAATTTTATGGCTCCTGAGGTTACGTTTTGCTCACAAAATACTGTCTGTAACAGCTTTCGTCAGTTCGTCGTTATTATACCGGATAACTTCCGTCTTTTGCAATTGTAGCATCTACTTTCTTCTCCTGTGCCTCGCGGTATTTGAAGAAGTCTGTAGCTACCTGCGGGAAGAGTGCGTAGCTGAGTACGTCTTCATCCTGCTCTTTGTACTGTTCCATCTCTTTTTCAAGAGTTCCGAGTTCATCCGGGATCAGATCTGCCGGACGGCATGTGATAACTTCCGGATTATCTCCGAGTACTTTCTGAACAACATCCGGGTTGAACGGTTTAACAGTTGCACCGTATTTTCCGCTCAGGATGTCTTTCGTCTCTTTTGTTGCCATCTTGTAGCGTTCGCCCATCAGGACATTGAATACTGCCTGTGTACCAACGATCTGTGATGACGGAGTAACCAGCGGTGGTTCACCAAGGTCTTTACGAACTCTCGGTACTTCTTCAAGTACGTCGTAGAACTTGTCTTCTGCTCCCTGCTCTTTGAGCTGGGAAGTAAGGTTGGAAAGCATTCCACCCGGTACCTGGTACAGAAGAGTCTTGATGTTAACACCAAGGTTCTTCGGATTGAGAAGTCCGCTGTCAAGTGCTTCGTCACGGATCGGACGGAAGTAATCAGCGATCTCAGCCAGAAGATTCTGGTCAAATCCTGTATCATAAGGTGTTCCCTTGAATGTCTCAACCATAACTTCTGTTGCCGGCTGAGAAGTTCCAAGTGCGAACGGTGAAATAGCGGTATCGATCACGTCTACACCGGCTTCAACTGCTTTTAAGTATGTCATTGAAGCAACACCTGATGTGTAATGTGTATGCAGCTGGATCGGGATATCAACAGCTTCTTTTAATGCTCCGACAAGTTCTGTTGCCTTGTACGGAAGAAGAAGTCCTGCCATATCTTTGATACAGATAGAGTTTGCACCCATATCTTCGATTCTCTTTGCGATGTCTACCCAGTAATCCAAGGTGTAAGCATCTCCAAGTGTGTAAGAAAGCGCGATCTGTGCTTCTGCTTTCTCAGCGTTAGCTGCTTTTACTGCTGTCTGAAGGTTTCTAAGGTCATTCAGACAGTCAAAAATACGAATGATATCGATTCCGTTTGCAACAGATTTTTTAACGAAGTATTCTACTACATCATCTGCGTATGGACGGTATCCAAGGATGTTCTGTCCACGGAAGAGCATCTGAAGTTTGGTGTTCTTGAATCCGTCACGGAATTTACGAAGTCTTGACCATGGATCTTCATGCAGGAAACGAAGGGATGCATCAAATGTAGCTCCGCCCCAGCACTCTACGGAATGGTATCCGACTTTGTCCATTTTATCTACGATCGGAAGCATCTGTTCTGTGGTAAGTCTTGTTGCGATCAGGGACTGATGCGCATCACGCAGAACTGTTTCCGTAATCTTAATCGGTTTCTTTTCAATTGCTGCCATTATATCTTCCTCCAATTATTATAAGGTTTATTAAGCTCCAGGATTGTTATCTCACTGTCAGATACGCGCTGCTCGCAGCGCTAAGGAAACCTGACGGTTTCCTTCTGTGCCTGATGGCACAGTCTGACATTTCGATAGCAACCGCGATTTGCCCTTGCAAGCAAGCAAATCGCTTCCTGTTGCTACATTACTCCGAAAATAGCCATAAATGTTCCGGCTGCTACGGCTGTTCCGATAACTCCGGCTACGTTCGGTCCCATTGCATGCATCAGAAGGAAGTTGGTCGGATCTGCTTCCGCTCCTACTTTCTGAGATACACGGGCTGCCATAGGTACGGCAGATACTCCGGCTGAACCGATCAGCGGATTTACCTTGCCATGTGTGGCTACGCACATCAGTTTTCCAAACAGGACACCTGCTGCGGTACCGAATGCGAATGCGATCAGACCAAGTAGTACGATCTTCAATGTGCTGACATTTAAGAATGCCTCTGCACTTGTAGTAGCACCTACAGATGTACCAAGCAGGATAACTACGATGTACATCATTGCGTTGGATGCGGTCTCTGTCAGCTGTCTTACAACACCGGATTCTTTGAACAGGTTACCAAGCATCAGCATACCTACCAGAGGAGCTGTTGTCGGAAGAATCATACATACAACGATGGTTACGATGATCGGGAACAGAATTTTCTCAAGCTGTGTAACCGGACGAAGCTGTCCCATTTTGATCTTTCTTTCCTTCTCTGTTGTGAGAAGTTTCATGATCGGCGGCTGGATGATCGGAACCAGTGACATGTACGAGTACGCCGCCACGGCGATCGGTCCCATCAGAGCCGTCTGCTGGAGCTTACCTGCAAGGAAGATGGATGTCGGTCCGTCTGCTCCACCGATGATGGAGATAGCAGCTGCTGCCTTATCAGAGAAACCAAGAGCCATCGCACCAAGATAAGCTGCGAAAATACCAAACTGTGCTGCCGCACCGAGGAGGAAGCTCGCCGGGTTGGCAATGAGCGGTCCGAAGTCAGTCATCGCACCGACACCCATGAAAATAAGTGACGGGAGAATAGACCACTCATCCAGCTGGAAGAAGTAATACAAAAGTCCGCCCGTTCCGTTAGCCGAATCTTCTGCATGAAGCATGATATCCGGGTAAATATTTACCAGGAGCATACCAAATGCAATCGGTACAAGCAGAAGCGGTTCAAACCCATGCTTGATTGCAAGATAAAGGAAAAAACATGCAACTGCGATCATAATGTAGTTACCCCAAGTCAGGTTGAGGAACGCAGTCTGCTGCACGAGGTTTCCCAGTGTGTTAGTGATATATTCCATGTTATAACCTCCTGTTTTTCAAAAGGATGTTGCTCCTTAGTTCAATGTAGCCAGTGTCTGTCCTGCTTCTACTGCATCACCTACTGCTACATCGATACTTGCAACTGTTCCGTCTTCCGGAGCTACAACAGGAATTTCCATCTTCATTGCTTCTACGATAAGAACTGCATCACCGCGGGATACTTTCTGTCCTACGCTTGCTTCGATCTTAAATACTTTTCCGGCTGCACCTGCTTCTACCTTGATGCTTCCAGCTCCGGCTGCTGCTTTTGGAGCTGCCTTCGGTGCTGCTTTCGGAGCTGCCTTTGGTGCTGCTACTGGTGCTGCAGCTGCTCCGTTTCCGTTTTCTTCTACTGTAACATCATATACGTTGCCGTTAACTGTGATTGTATAGTTTTTCATCTTTAAATCCTCCTGATTCTATTCGCACTATGCATTCCATTTGTTTGATTTTCTTCTCTTGATAGAACGTACTACAAATCCGTCTGTAGTAGTTCCTTCTGCTGCTGCGATCGCTGCTGCGATAACTGCAACAAGTTCGGTATCATCCATTTCTTCTGCTTCTTCTACAGCTGCTGCCACTGTCGGAGCCGGTGCTGCCTTCGGAGCTTCTTCTTTTTTCTTCTTGGATGTACCGTTAAGTAATGCAGGAACGTATTTGATCAGGGAAATGATAAAGCTCATGAAAATAAGCATTACGAATACAGTTCCCATACCAAGTAATGTGTTAAGTCCCGCTTTTTCAAGGATTTCGCTCATGCCGTAATGAGCATTGACTGTAAATGATTCCAGAGTCATATTCTCATCGAATACGAATTCCAGGTCTGCACTTCTGTCAGAAAATGTTGCCGGTGCAGTTACCGTAACACCTGTAGAAGATGCCTCGAATTCATAGTCTTTATGGCTTTCATAATCGCCGCATTCTTCCAGGGATGCTTTCCATCCTTCCAGTGCAGTTGCAAAAGTGTCTGCTTCCATCTGCACACCGGTCTGGTTTTCAAACTGTGCCATCAGATATCCCTGATTCCAGTCTGACATCTCTGTGATCTGGTCGCTTGTGATGGATCCGCTCTCAATGATATCAAAAACAGCATCACAAGACTGGATCAGTGTATCTTTGTCATAGCTGACGGTCTTGGCATTCCCGCAGCCTGCAAGGCCGAGCACAAGTACCAGAACTGCGACTACTAAACTAATCTTTTTCTTCACTTTGCTTCACCTCGCTAAATTGTTCCGTGTTTTTTGGATGGTCTTTCTTCCCTTTTTGTAAATAACATCTCAAATGCACCGATCACATATTTTCTGGTATCTGCCGGTTCGATGATGGTATCTACATATCCTCTTCCAGCTGCGGAAAGCGGGCTTGACTGAAGTGCTTTGTATTCTTCTGTCTTTGCTTTTAATGTATCTGCATCTGCATCTGTGTACATGATCTTCGCAGCCATGTCTGCTGCCATCATTCCGATCTCAGCTTCCGGCCATGCGTATACCATGTCTGCTCCGATTGCTTTGCTGTTCATTGTCACATATGCGCTTCCGAATGCTTTACCTGTAATCACATTGACTTTTGGTACAGTTGCATCTGCAAATGCATAAGTGAGAGCTGCCATCTCTCTTGCAAGGTTCTTTTCTGAGCATGCAGTTGCCTTAAGTCCCTTTACGTTTGTAAGTGTGAGTACCGGAATTCCGAATGCATCACAGAATTTAACGAAAGCTGCTGCTTTCTTGCATCCCATTGCTGAGAGTGTGCCGTCGAATTCTTCTGCTGTGTTGCCTTCTTCATCGTATACTTTTGAGCGGTTGGCAACAGCACCTACTGTCATTCCGTTCAGGCGGATGAATCCTGTTACCATATCTTTTGCATAAGCTTTCTTTGTCTCAATGAATACACCATTGTCAGAGATCATAGAAAGAGCAAGTGCTGCATCTTCTGCTGCATTCTCAAGATCTGCACATACTCTGTTCAGATCATCTGTGCATTCATCATATGCATCGTTGTCTTCGTTGTTAGCCGGAAGAATTGCTACGAGTGAGCGAATCTCGCCAAGAATTTCTTCTTCGCTTCCTACGCCGTCAACGATTCCAGATTCTTCACTCTGGAATTTTGCGCTTGCTGTATCGCATTTGTCCGCGGTGTTGCCCGGAATGGTGTTCGGAGAGTTTACGAATAATTTTCCGTTCTCTGCCATGAATGTAAAATCAGAAAGTGCTGCTGCCGCTGCCAGTCCACCACCGCAATTGCCGAATACTGCTGTGATCTGCGGAATTACGCCAGAAGCCATAGCCTGTTTGTAATAGAAGCTTCCGAATGCGTTCAGTGCGTCAGTTGCTTCCTGAAGACGAAGTCCTGCGCAGTCAATCAGACCGATCACCGGTGCGCCCATCTTCATTGCCATATCATAAATGTTCGCAATCTTCTTTGCGTGCATCTCACCGATGGTTCCGTTCAGTACAGATGCGTCCTGGCTGTATACATATACCAGGTTTCCATCGATTACACCGTAACCTGTGATGACGCCATCTGTCGGAGCTTTTTTCTCCTGCATGTTGAAATCTGTTGCTCTTGCAGTTACCTGTCCACCGATTTCAACAAAGCTTCCCTCATCGAGCAAATTGGCAATTCTTAAGCTCGCCGGGTTTGATGATGTTGTGTTGCTCATAAATCTAGCCCTCCATTTTTATAAATTTAATAATTAAATCAAATTTTCTGCCGTGTATATTATACTTGCTTTCTATGCAATACGCAACTGTTTTTGATAAGTTTTCTCTTATTTTGTTAAATTTTCGACAAGTAATTTTCACGTGAAAAAAAGCCTCTGCAACGCAGAAGCCTTTTTTTTACATAAACATATTCCCTGTTCCGACATAACGGATGCCGTCTTCAAAGACTCTTTTTCCGCCAAGTGTAACAAATTTTACATCTTTTAATCTGGTGATATCCCTGCTTAAGTCACCGCCAACTACCAGAAGATCTGCATCCAGTCCTTCGGCAACAAGTCCGCGTTCTTTTTCCACGCCCAGAACCTTTGCCGGATTGGAAGTTGCCACCTGTACTGCCTGCACCGGTGTAATTCCGTATTCCACCATATATTGCAGTTCTCTCGGAAGCGGTAAGAGCGGAGAACGATACATCACCATATCGGTGCCGGCAAGAACCGTCACACCCGTATCATAAAATTCTTTAAAATGATCCCGGTACGCTTTGTATGCCGGTTCAAAGAATTCATAATTTGCCATCTCTTTTTGCATGACCGGATCACTGACCGGTGCATCGCCATTCTTCTCGATATTTTCCTTGCACAGTTCATAGAGATAAGTATATGCCATGATAGTCGGTGTCCAGGCAATACCTTTTTCTGCCATCTGCTTTGCATGATCCAGCGTCATAAAGGTTCCATGTTCGATCGTGTCAAATCCGGCATCAATACACATCTGGATCCCCGGATTGGTTCCGGCATGCACGCCACACTTGATTCCTCTTCTGTGGCATTCATCCACCGCCGCATCCAGTTCTTCCTGGGTAAGCTCCGGATACGATTCGCGGTTGGTGGTCAGGATCTTCACCCATTCCGCACCATCGCGAACCTGCTTACGGATTTCTTTGCGGATTGCCCACGGACCGTCCGCTTCCTCGACTTCATCCCAGGCATGTCCGCCCGTCATGCAGATTCCGGTATCCGTATGCACAATTCTCGGGATCACGATAAATCCCTTCTTTTCCGCCAGTTTCAGATTCTTGCATACACCATGTGCAGAAGACATATCCCGCACCGTGGTGATCCCTCTTTCAAATGCAGCCTGCGCATGCTGCAACGCATATAACATGATCAGCTGTGCCCCAAAATTAAAGCTGTCCGGCTGGGAATAGCCGTATGCAAGATGCGCATGCATATCCATAAGTCCCGGAAGAAGTGTCGCATCACCATATTCCTTAACTTCCTCCTGCGGAAATTCTTTCAGCAGCTCTTCTTTTGGTGCGATTTTTCCGATCTTGCCGTCCTCTCCAATATAGACTGCCTTATCCGTAAGAACGGTCTTTCCATCTCCTGTAATCAGATATTTCGTACTGATAATCATCCCTTGGTCCCTCTTTTATTCCTTTATTTTTCAAATACACGCAGCCCTTTCATGCTGCTCCTCTCTCGTCGCATTCATTCTTTAATATTTTAAAGCGCAACCATTTTGAAGTGTATTATACTTGTTTTTTCAAACCGACGCAACCGTTTTCCATAGAATCTGTTAAATATTTTGCATTTTTTAATCCGTTTTACGTCCAAAACTTTATACGGATACACTTGCACTTTTCATTTTACTCACAACATCGTTTAACAATCAATATTAAAATTTTTGCGATTTCCAGGTCTGCGTCCAAAGATTACAGCGGCAGATTTAAAAAAATATAGGGGTGAAGGCACTTATTGTGCAATGGAGATGAGACTCAAAAATTGTGGAAGCCTCTGCTGACACAATTTTCGCTTTCAGAGGCTCATCGCAATGGTTTGCACAATGGACTTCACCCCTATATTTTTTTAATCTGCCTCACTACCTCCCTTTCGCAGACCGTCCCCACAAAAAAGAAAACCCTTATCCGGCAAACCACCAGATAAGGATTTCCTCAATTCTTTATACTTTTTTAGGATGACAACATTTTTATTACAATGTGATCAGAGCATCTGTAATATTTGTAATTCTGCGGTATCCATCTTCTGTAATCAGGAAATCATCTTCCTGACGGACGCCGCCGATTCCCGGAATGTAAATTCCAGGTTCGATTGTATGAACCATTCCCGGCTGAAGGGTCACTTTACTGCCGGTACAGATATACGGCTGTTCATGAATATCCAGTCCGAAGTTGTGTCCCGGACCATGTGGAATATGATAGCCTGCATCTTCTACTACCTTCACGATGATATCTCTGAGCTCGCCCATAACCATTCCCGGTTTCAGGCTGTTCTGACCAGCATCCTTTGCTTTTCTGACTACGTCAAACATCTTGTAAAGCTCCGGATTTTTGGCTTTCCCTACTGCAACAGTACGGGTAATATCCGAGCAGTATCCGTGATAATAAGTTCCGAAATCAATCGTCACAAAATCACCAAGCTGGATTTTTCTATCGGATGCTGTCGCATGACAGTTTGCTCCGTTATCCGGACCAGATGCTACGATCGTCTCGAAGCAGAATCCGGAGCCGCCACGGCTTCTGAACTGATATTCCAGTTCATTTGCAATATCGATCTCTGTAACGCCCGGTTTGATCACATCAAGCAGTGCATAGAAAGATCTCTCTGAAATCCGGCATGCCTGTTCGATCGTCTCGATTTCTTCCGGTGTCTTGATCGCACGTAAAGGTTCTACATAAGACCCTTCGGAAACGAATTTGGTATCAGGCGCCTGACTTACCAGATCCTGATAATCATCAAACGTAAGATCTGCTCCACAGATTGCACACTGTTTTACCCCTGCTTCTGCCGCCAATTTACCGGTCTGGCTGAAGTAATTCAGTCCTTCACCGTAGACAACAACTTCAAATCCTTCTGTTTCCTGTGCGGCCTGGAATTCAAACCGTCCGTCGGTTACAAAATAGTTTTTCTTTTCTGTCAGAAGCAGGACTGCAACTCCATATTCTCCGGTAAAGCCGGTCAGATACTTGATGTCGCTGCCTTTGCTGATCACAATTCCGTCATGACCATTTTTCTTTACAGCATCTACAATTTTCTGTATGCGTGTATTCATTGTTCCATCTCCTACTGAATGAAATCCCAGTTGAATTTCATATTTTCATCATATGATTTGTATGGTTTTCCATCAATATCATAGATGTTTACATTATAATGCCAAGGTTCCGGAAGTGTCTTCTCCGGATAAATGTGCTTCATCAGCTCATATCCTTCCGGATCATAGACCTTCAGTTCCTCTCTTGTGTTGACCGGTCCGCGGATACCATCCCATCGTCCGTCAACACCTTCCTGCATGACATTGAACCAGACAGTACTTAAGGTTGCAAAATACTCTTCGTAATTGCTGATCGCATAAGTGTCCGGCCACAATCCATTGTCGCTGGCATGCTGATATGCTTTCCGGATCATGTCTGCAAGCGTCTGGTCTTTCAGACCATTCATTCCAACCAGATGGATCGCATGTCCGAATTCATGCACAAGGATCATCTCATTTGGATAACTGGTTGCATATCTTCCGGTTCTGAGACGGATTACATTTGCCTCTGAAATAGAGGATGCCGGATTCGTCATCTCACCGCCATAACCTGCCACGTGGCGGGTTGCAAGCAGATATCCCATTCTGTGTTCCGGGACATCATAAGCATTCTCAAGCAGTCCGAACACAGATATCTCTGCGCCTCTGCGGACGAGCTCTTCTGCTACTTCCGGGATCTTTTCAAGCATCATATCAATAATTGCAAGTGCTTTATCCACTACAGCCGGTGTTGTTTTTTCTCCGGCTTTTACTACAATGCCGGAGGTTCCTTTTTTGCGGACTACATAATATGGTTGATACACGGTCTGGTAAACCTTTTCATTGTCTGCCGGTCTGTCTTTTACATCAGTCAGTTTTCCGACAATCTGTACGGTAACCTCTCCTGCACATTCCGGATCAACCGGATGAACCAGGGAAAGTGTGGTTCGCATGGATTCTTTCTGGTATACCGTACCATAATCCCATGTCATATCACTGGTCCAGTGTACCAGTTCCTGTACTTCCCCTTTGTATTTTACCAGATAATCGTTTTCATTATCAGCACGGCGCATCTGTTCGCCCCAATAAATCTCAATTCTTCTGTCATCGATCAGAATGACTTTTTCGACCGGTGCATAATTACAATTCTCTGACATTTATTTTTCATCCTCCTGAAACATAAACTTATTTTCTGATCTTTTATGCTTCTGCGTTCTTGTCCAGTCCCATTCCGACTGCAAGCTTTTTACTGAAGATTGCTACAACCGCACCGACTGCACATACACCCAAACCGATTGCTACGAAGAACGGAATTTCGCTTCCTTCTTTGTAGAAGTTTGTAAGCAGCGTGTTAAGAGCAGCTCCTGTAGACTGTGACATTGACCAGATTGTCATCATCTGTGTCATGAATGCCTTCGGTGCTGCAACAGCCGTGATTGAGTAACCGATCGGGCAGGTAAATCCTTCACCAAGCATCAGGATTGCATAGAATAATACGATCCACCATGCACTGACTTTTGCATCTCCAGGATAGATTACATAGAGGAGTGCAATGATTAAAGCTCCAAATCCCCAGAAGATTGTTCCGATACCCATCTTTGTGGTTCCGTATGGCTGTTTCTTTCCGAGTTTTGTCCATACTGCTGTCAGGATACTTCCGATGATAACTGCAAATACTGCTGGGATTGTCTGCATAGATGCTGCAGGCACTTCAATTCCGAACAGTACACGGTTAACCTTTTCTTCATAGAAGATTGCAAGGATTGAAATTGTCTGTGTCCAGATCAGCAGGGTAACTGCGTTACAGATGAACGGCGGAACCAGGCAGAGGATTTTCTTCTTCTCATGTGGCTCTGTCTTTTTACTTTTGTAAATAACTACCAGGTATACGATCGGGATAATGATCGATACAGTACTGATTACATTTGAGAATACAGAAATACTTAATGTTCCTGTTGCGAAAAGCGTTGCAAGAACAACTGCGCAGATAACAAGTACAATGATCATCTTTGTGATGAAAGAACGTTTCTTATCATCCGGAAGCGGATCATCCGGTTCAATACCGATATTACCGAAGAACGGTTTGTATGTAACTGCATATACAACGATACCCAGGAATGCAAGGACTGCACATGCCGCGAATGCTACATGGTATCCGAGTGCTGCTGCGATTGCACCGGAAAGTACCGGAGCTGCTGCACCAATGTTGGAAATTACGTAAGAAATCGTGTAAGCACTGTCACGTCTTCCATCGGATTCATCATAGAATTTTCCAAGAAGAGCATCCAGACATCTGCCACCGAACATCGGTCCGATTGCCAGACATCCCATAGCGATTCCATAGCCAGGAACGCCAAGTGGTAATGCAAGGCATACATATCCAATAAATGAAAGTGATCTTGCTACAAATAAAGACTTCCGGCATCCTAAGATACGGTCGCAGACAAAGCTTCCGACAATACCTGTCAGTACGACAACTGTTGAATATAAAGAGATCAGCTGTGCTGCATTTGCCTTGCTGAATCCAAGTCCTTCCGGTGCATTTGCGTATAAGTAGTAAATCAGTACCGCACTCATCGCATAGTTTGCAAAAGAGTTACAAAGCTGCATAAAGCTCAGGGTTCCCACACCCTTTGGCTGTCCTAAAAAGGCGGTTTGTTTTCTTAACGCCTCATCATGTTCGTTCATTATTTTTCCCTCCAAAATAACCTTTTGTATTCATTCAACAAAAAACAATCGTTAATTTTTCCCCATCCTCAGATGTCTTCACTCCTCCTTGTTTCATAATTTTTAACTTTTGTTTTTTATTTTGAACATACAAGTATCTTACTTTTTTTTGTTAACTTTGTCAATATTTTCGTCTGTAAATATGAAATTTTGTTCACATTCATAAACATTGACAAAAAAGAACGCAAAAAACGTCTTTTCCCCGTTTTTTGCGCCCTTTTTTCGTCATTTTTATGTATTATTTATTTCTGGTTGCGGAACTGTACCGGTGTGATATTGTACGCCTTCTTGAAAAGTCTGTTGAAATGCTCTACATTCTGATATCCAACGGTCAGTGCAATATTTTCAACGGTCATGCTGCTGCTCTTTAACAGGGCACGTGCCTTTTTCATTCTGACTTTTTTGACAATATCCCCGAAAGTCATTCCGGATTTTTCTTTGATATATTTAGAAAGATACGGTTTGGACAGGAAGAATTTTTCTGCCAGATCATCTAAAGATACATCCAGATAATTTGCCTGGATATAGTTCATGATCTCTACCATTCTTTCATCTTTACATTCATTCACATTCTTCAGTTCATCGATCTTATTGACAGCAACTGTCAATGCCTCAATAGAAGCTTTGATGATATCGGCATCAATTCCGACTCCCCAGTAGGTCTTTCCATTACAGATGACACCTACATAAGCACATGCCTTGGAAGAAGAACCACGTGTCAGGGAATGTTCTTCGTAGAAGCTCAGTTCATAGCTGATACCAAAGTACTGTTTGATCGCATTGCTGACTGCGTCGAGACGTCCGTTACCGCCTGCTGTTACCACACGTTTCCCATTTGCATGGGAAATGGTTGCATCTGCTATAATACCATCTTCCTGTTTGAAGTGGCATTCATCGATAGAGAAGATTCCTTTGTAATTTACATAATGATCTTCAAAAATGTGGTATACCCAGTCCGGAGTCAGCTCCTTGTGTGCTTTATCGGATACATCTTTTACCATGTAGCCGACTTCTTCACGCATTTCTTTCGGAACGCTGATGCCAAAGTTCTGCTTCAGAATGTAGCTTACACCGCCTTTTCCTGACTGGCTGTTGATACGGATAACATCTTTATCGTAAGTTCTTCCGATGTCCTTCGGATCGATCGGCAGATACGGTACGGTCCAGTGATCTCTTTCTTCCGCTTCACGCCATGCCATACCTTTTGCGATGGCATCCTGATGGGAGCCGGAGAATGCGGTAAATACCAGATCTCCTGCATATGGCTGTCTTTCGTAGACATGCATTCTGGTCAGGCGTTCGTAGATTTCACGGATCTTTGGAATGTCAGTGAAATCCAGTCCCGGATCTACACCCTGCGAGAACATATTGAGTGCCAGTGTCACGATATCCACGTTACCGGTACGTTCTCCATTTCCAAATAAGGTTCCTTCGATACGGTCCGCACCTGCAAGAATACCCATTTCAGCAGTTGCCACGCCGCATCCACGGTCGTTGTGTGGGTGAAGGCTGAGCACCACGCCATCACGGTATTTCAGATTCTTATCTACATATTCTACCTGTCCTGCAAATACATGCGGCATTGCGTTTTCTACGGTTGTCGGAATGTTGATGATTACTTTTTTATCTTTTGTCGGCTGCCATACATCCAGTACTGCATTGCAGACATCCACTGCATAATCCACCTCTGTTCCTGAAAAGCTTTCCGGACTGTACTCGAAAGTAAAGTTTCCTTCTGTCTGATCAGCAAGCTGTTTCAACAGCTTTGCTCCGTCGATGGCGATTTGTTTTACCTGTTCTTTGTCTTTTTTGAAAACCTGTTCTCTCTGTGCAACAGAGGTTGAGTTGTACACGTGGATCACAGCATGTGGTGCTCCCTGTACAGCTTCGAAGGTACGTTTGATGATGTGCTCTCTTGCCTGTGTCAGTACCTGGACAGTCACGTCATCCGGGATCATGTCTTTCTCGATCAGGGTACGCATGAACTGGTACTCTGTCTCAGATGCTGCCGGGAATCCGACTTCGATCTCTTTGAATCCCACATCGACCAATAACTGGAAGAATTCCAGCTTTTCATCCAGACTCATCGGCTCGATCAGTGCCTGGTTTCCATCACGCAGGTCAACGCTGCACCAGATTGGCGGTGCGTCTACATAATCTTTTTTCACCCAATCATATTCAAATTTCGGAGGCATAAAATATTGTCTCTCGTATTTTTTACAGTTTTCCATTTTGTTTCTCTCCTTTTATTTAATTGGAAAGGGCGGCATCTGCTTTTTCTTCTATTCATATGAAAAAACAAGAAATTTTTCATAAAAATCACACAATTTGCCTAATTCCTGACTTTTCACAAATATCCGTCAACTTTCTTGTCTTATTTTGTTGTCTAGCTAATGCTAACATATCTTATCGCGAAAGTCCATTGATGAATTTAAGCAATTTTCTTGATCTATTTTATTCTTCTCGTGTTTTAAAAATTAAATTGGTAAAACATTTCACACATTTTCATGGCTATCCAGGTAAATGTTCTCCGTCTGACTGTTTCTTTTACAACAGCCTGGCAGCTCCCCCATTTCTCCCCGTTTAAGAGATACGTAATCTGTCCGACCGGTGTTCCGCTTTTCACCGGCGCATCCAGTTTTTCCGGCACTTCTGTCTTTTCTTCTGCCACATCATCATCTCCGACCAGAATCTTACCCGGACTTTCTTTTCCTTTGATTTCCACTTCCACTGCTGCTTTTCCAAACAAACCATTTTGGGAAACACCGTTTTCCACGGGTATTTTCGAAAGCTCCGGTATTTTCCACACCTCATCATAACGATAATGTGCCATTCCGTACTCCATCAGTTTTCTGGTATCTGTCCATTTATAATTCTTGTTGTTTGGCCAGCCACAGGCAAGCAGTGCCACTACAAATGTACGACCCTCACTCTGTAAAGCCCCTACATAGCAATATCCGGCATCCCCGGTAAACCCTGTTTTCCCGGAAATCGCGCCATCCATCATCTGAAGAAATGCATTGTGGTTGCTGCAGCTAAAATTCCCCTTTCCCTCAGCATCCGAAAAGCTGTATACCGGCATTTGCGTGATCGCAAGAAATTCTGCAGCTTTGGGAGAACGCAGGACACAGTAGCTCATGATTTTTGCCAGATCTGCAGCTGAAATGCTGTGCACACCGCCCACATCCTCTCCATCCAATCCGTTTGGCGTAACAAAATATGCCTCAGTGCATCCGATCTCTTCTGCCTTTTCATTCATCCACCCGGCAAATTGCGGAACGGATCCTGCAAGGTGTTCCGCGATCGCCACTGCAGAATCATTATGGGATTCCAGCATCAGAGAATATAGAAGATCCCCCAGATAAAACGCTTCCCCTTCATGCATGCCCAGGTGAACCTTCGGCTGTGCGACCGCATTTGCAGAGGCTGTCACCAGGTCCTTCGGATTTCCCTTTTCCAGCGCAAGAATGCAGGTCATGATCTTCGTTGTACTTGCCATCGGGCGCATTACATGCTCTTCTTTTCCGAGCAGAACCCTGCCGCTGTCCGCATCCACCAGCGCAGCGGAACGGGCATAGAGCCGGGTAAGAAGCTGCTCCCTTTCCTGCTCACGGGTTCCTTTTTCCTGTGCAGTCTGCGCATCCGAGACGGGTTCCTTTTGCTGCGTAGTTTCCATTATCTGTGTCCGTTCATTTTCTTCCGCAGGCACTTTCCCGGATAAGACCTTACCCGGACTTTCTCCTGTGGATTCTCTCCATAGCATCTTCCCTTGAAAAATCTGCAAACTAAAAAAGAATACCATGCACGCTGCCAGAATCCCTCTTCTGGTCCGTGCCGGTATTCCATTCCTCTTCTTTTCTTTCTTTTTCATGCGCCCCGGTCTCCCTCCTGCTCTTTTCTGTTCCATTTTATGAACAGGGACGGGCGTTTATACTATGGATTCCATTTTAAATATTCAGCCGGATCTGTGCCTCATCTTCCGCTTCTTCTTTGAATGTCTCCAGCTTCTCCGGTTCAATGCCCGGGAGATCATCTAAAGACTGCACGCTGAATCTGCGCAGAAATTCTTCGGTTGTTCCAAAAAGCAGCGGACGTCCCGGTGCATCAAGGCGCCCAAGCTCGCAGACCAGATTGTACTCGATCAGCTTGTTTACCGCATGATCCGATTTGACTCCGCGAATCTTCTCAATCTCCAGCTTGGTGATCGGCTGACGGTAAGCAATAATTGAAAGCGTCTCCAGCATGACATCTGTCAAGACATACTTTTTCGGCTGCTTTGCGATCCGGATCAGATACTCATACATCTCCGGTTTGCTACAGAGCTGATATGCATGATCCAGTTCGATGATTCGGATGCCACGCTCCTCTTTCTGATACTTGTCCATCATATTATGGATAAGTTTCTCCGTCGTCGGCACATCCTGCTCGATCGCGGATGCGATCTTACTCACCTCGACCGAATCTCCCATAGTGAACAGGATTGCCTCTATGATACTCTCCAACTGTTTTGTTCTCATTTTCTTCTATACTCCTTGCCGCAGTCCCTCGTCCGATGTAATGATGATATCATCAAACGTATGTTCCTGATATACCTGTATCTCTCCTGTCTTCATCAGCTCCAGCACCGCCAGGAAGGTGACAATGATCTGTACCTTGGATGCCTGCTTTTTCAGGAGATCCCGGAAACTGAATCTGTGATGTACCTTTGCATACTCATAAACATATTCCAGTTTCTCCGGAAGCGTAACCTCTTCTTTCTCGATCTTGCCGAACTTACTTCTGATCGGATCCGTCTTATCTGCCTGTCTTTTCAGGATATCCTGAAAAATATCATTCAGCTTCGTCAGGGTCAGCCCGTCAAGAAGCGTATCCAAATCTACCGGTTCTTCGTATTCCTTTACTTCATCCGGAATGGTCGCTCCCTTATAGAACAGCTTTTCTCCGTCCACCTGGCGGTCACGCAGTTCATAAGACATGTATTTGTACATCTTGTACTGCAAAAGCTGCTCTACCAGTTCCTGACGCGGATCTTCTTCCTCGCCCTCTTCATTGACTTCCTTTGGAAGAAGCATCTTGCATTTGATGTCCAGAAGTGTCGCCGCCATGACCAGAAATTCACTCATGATATTCAGGTCTGCTCTGTCCATCGCCTGGATATATTCCATATACTGGTTGGTGATCTCTACGATCGGAATATCGTAGATGTCTATTTTATTTTTATCGATCAAATGTAAAAGCAGATCCAGAGGTCCCTCAAAAACCTGCAGCTTTACCGGTATTCCTTTTCCCATAGATATCCTTTCCAGTCAAATTGTCGATAACCTTATTTATTATACAGGAAAGCCGGGATGATATCAAGTACGACTAACTCTGCCGGATTCCAGAAGCGGAAATTGATCGTGTGGGTTCCGAGCCCTTTGCTGACCACAATATATTTCCCGTCTTTTTCATAACAGTCCCCGCTGTAGCGTGGAAACAGACGGAACTGCGGACTGATCACACCGCCAAGCAGTGGAAGTCTGGCAATCCCGCCATGTAAATGTCCGGACAGCACCAGGTCTGCTCCCCACTTCCAGTAGGTTTCTGCGTAAAGCGGATGATGTGCCATTAAAATGCAGTATGCGTCCGTCTCTGCACTGCCAATCCGTTCTTCCATCTCGCCAGTCGTAAGCGGACACACCTTCCATCCTTTTTTATAGCATCCAAATGGAAGCTCCATCCCATATAAGCGCAGCTTCATCCCGTTTACCGGGATCTCTTCTGATCCATTCACCAGGACATGAATTCCTGCCTTTTTCAGTTCATTCTCATAATATCCATATTCTTTGCCGTAAATCTCCTGCTGCTCATGCATTCTCTGCTCATGATTGCCATTACAGCACCAGACCGGTGCGATCTGTGGAAGTTTTTTCATCAAATCCGCTGCCGGTGTCCAGTCTCTTCCGGCTTTCCCGACCAGCATATCGCCGCCTGCCAGGATCAGATCCGGCTTTGCTTCCCTGATCGCCAAAAGCAGCTCCTCATTCTCTTTTCCATAGACATGATTATGCAGATCACTTAAGAAAGCAATCCGTACTTTTCCGGCATCTCCCTTTATTTTACTGGTTCTGATCCGGTATCTTGTAATCTTGAAGCAGTGCAGCTCCCGCCATACTTCTGCAAGAACTGCTGCTGCAAAAATCACCAGTATCAATACGATAATCCCTGTTGTCTTCATCTCTTCCCTCTTTCGTTATACCATCATTTCTTCCAGAATTTTAAGGAATGCGCCCCCAAATGTCAACTCCCCGACACCTTCTGTCGCATAAACCGGAACGCTTCCGATAGTTTTCTCATTCAGCCGGTAAATGACTTCTCCGATCTGGTCGCCTTTCTTTACTGGGGCAGTCTGTTTCTGTATCTGTACCTCTTTTTCCACGGCAGACAGATCTGATCCACTGGTATCCACATACCGGAAGCCCTCCAGCGTCTCTCCCTTTGCCTTCTCCTGCATTCCATGTTTCACTTCGGCATACACAATTTTTTCCAGTGCCTTTTCATCCTGGTAAATACTGCATTTCCCAAAGCCATAGTTTAACATGGCAATGGCATCCTTTATCCGTGTCTTAGAATCCGGCTCTGCCATCACAACCGCAATCATATTGACCCCGTCTTTTCTTGCCGTTGCAGACAGGCAGAACTTCGCACCACTTGTGGATCCGGTCTTCAGTCCGGTTGCGTATTCATACTGCCGGATCAGTTTGTTGGTATTACTCAGTCCGAATTCACTGCTGCCCTTTGCCGTAGTGTGGGTAATATTTTCCATCCAGATCGTTGAGTAGTTCTCGATCTGTGGATACTTCGTGATCAGTTCCCGTGACATCAGTGCAATGTCTCTCGCTGTCGTCAGATGCCCTTCCGTGTCCAGTCCATTGCAGTTGACAAAATGGGTATTCGTCATTCCAAGTCCTGCCGATCTCTGATTCATCTTTTCCACAAAAGCCGGTTCACTCCCGGCAATCTTTTCTGCCATCGCCACGCAGGCATCATTGGCACTTGCCACAGCAATGCACTTGATCATTGTATCCACAGTCTGCTTCTCACCAGCTTCCAGAAATACCTGGGATCCGCCCATCGATGCAGCGTACTCAGAAGTTGTGACTTCGGTATCCGGCGTGATTGTTCCGTCTGCCAGTGCATCAAAGATCAGAAGCAGCGTCATAACCTTTGTCACACTCGCCGGGGGCTTTTTCTCATCCGCATTTTTTTCTAAGAGAACCTGACCTCCGGAAGCTTCCATAATAACTGCGGACTCAGCAGATAGTTCCAGACCGGTCAGATTGCCCGAATTGTCTCTGTTCGTCTGCTCCGGATCCTCCTGCCGGATCACATCCTGCATAGCTTTCGGTCTTTCTCCCGACTCGAAAACATCTGCCGCCCGGCCCGGGATCCCATATACGGTCTGCACGCACAGAACCATGCCAAGCAGACCTGCCAGAAATTTGCGCATCATAAGACTCCTTTTTTCCATCCATCGATACTATATAAATAAGCCTTCTGACAGGAAAATAGAACCTTTCTTTACACTTCCCGGTTCATTTTTTCGCCTTCCTCATTGAACCAGTCCATTGCCTGACAGATTCCTTCTTCTGCAAATGGGAATTCTCTCTTTGTGATCTTTTCCTGTGGAATCTTATCATAAATAAACGGTCCTTCCCAGATACTTCCGACAAGAATCGTTTCTGAATTTTCCTCATCGGTCTTTTTTTCTTCTTTCGCCAGGCGATAGTTCATTTTTCCCATACTTCCGTTAAATTTCGCTTTTTTATAAAAATTCAGCGGAAAAAGCTGCATTCTTTCTAACATATTTTTCACCTCAAAAACCGGCACAGAAACTTGGGAATTTCTGTGCCGGTACTCTATTTTTTATACAATTATATCAATAAGTCGGAGGAATGTCTATACTATGCAGTCTTCTGATCTACCTCATATTTTGCAGCAGCTTCGTTGATTGCATCTCTCATGATCTCGATTGCCTGATCTACGTGTTCTTTTGCAAGGATCAGTGGCGGGATCATACGGTTTACGCTGTCGCCGATCGCTGTGATCAGAAGTCTTCTTCTGAAGCATGCCCATTTTACTTCAAGAGCGATCGGAATATCGTATTCGCATCCTACCAGAAGTCCTTTTCCTCTTGCTTCTTTTACATGTGGAAGCTCTGCAAGTTTTTCTTTCATGTATTCACCCATTACTTTTGCATTTCCACTTAAATCTCTGTCGAGGATTTCAGAAATGGAAGCAAGAGATGCGGCACATGCAAGTGGATGTCCACCGTATGTAGAGCCATGTGTTCCTGATGTAAATACTGCAGCTACTTCTTCGCTTGCGCAGCATGCACCGATCGGCATTCCGCCTCCCATAGCTTTTGCCATCGTTACACAGTCAGGTTTTACACCATATCCCATGAATGCCATTGGAGATCCTGTACGTCCCCATCCGGTCTGTACTTCATCGAGAAGGAGAAGCATACCTCTTTCATCACAGAGTTTACGAAGTCCTTCGATAAATTCCTGTGTTGCCGGATGTACACCGCCTTCGCCCTGTACCGGCTCGATCATGATCGCGATCGTGTTATCTGTTACTTTTGACTTGAAATCTTCAAGGTTGTTATATTCTGCGTAGGAGAATCCCGGAAGCATCGGTTTGAATCCAAGCTGGCATGCGTTATCCGGCTGTCCTGTTGCGGAAAGTGCTCCGTATGTTCTTCCGTGGAAACCATTGATTGCTGTTACGATATGGTAATGTTCCGGGCCATATTTTTCAACGCCGTATTTTCTTGCCATCTTGATCATACATTCGTTGGCTTCTGTTCCTGAGTTCTGGAAGAAAATCTTATCCATTCCGATCGTGTCACAGATCTTCTTTGCGAGAAGTGCCTGTGGAATTGTGTATGGGTAATTGAATGTATGCATGATGTCATCAAGCTGGTCTTTTACTGCTGCGACAACCTTCGGATTTCTGTTACCTGGTGTATTTACGGCAACTCCACCATAAAAGTCGAGGTAAGCTACCCCTTTTTCATCGTAGAGATACATACCTTCTGCACGTTCTGCGATAAAATCATATCTTGCATAGGTTTCTACCATATATTTTTTTACAATGTCCTTTAATTCTTCTGCTGTGAGTCCTGTGTCTTTGAGTTTCATAAGAATCTCCTCGCTTTCCTTCTTTTGATCATATACTACTTCATGCTATTCGTTCCGGACTTCGAATAAAAATGTGTAAAAGAATGTGCCTTTTGTTTAGCAGGAAATCCCTTCGGAATTTACCGCCAAACAAAAAGACGCCATGTACTAACTGTACATGACGTCCTTGTCGTTTACAAGACACAGTATAGACCACAGTCTATGGTTTTGTCAACAACAATTATGTCAAAAAATTATCTTTCATTTTGTCTTTTGCTTGTTCAATCTGCTGTATTTGTTCCTCATCCATGCTTTCCTGAAGATTTTCTTTCTTCTGGCGATAAATTGTCGCAGAAAAATCCATAATGTATCCAATCAGGATCAGATTGCCAATTACACGCCCTGCACGAACCGGTATCATGGCAACAAACGCTGCAACTATGTTCTGCAGGAACATAAAAAGGAACAACGTATAGAATCCCCATGCGATCGAACTCTCCAGACAGATGATCCCCCTGTAGTTAAATGGCTTCTCATGGTAATCCCACCAGATCTCACCGAAAATGCGCTTCATCACAAGTGCCGTCAGAAATTCCAACGTCGTTGCAAGAAACGATCCCAGGAAAAACAGCAGTATACTATTGTCACTATACGGACGTAATACAAAAAACACCGTAAGAGCACCAAACCCGTAGATCGGGCAAAACGGACCTTTTGCAAATCCCCTGTTCGTAATCTTATGATTACAAAATGACATATAGATGGATTCCACCAGCCATCCCATCATGCTGTAAGTCAGAAACCACATCACAACCTCATATCCATCTATTCCAAATATTATCCTATTCCACCACATAAAATTTTCCTGTAAAAATGGAGGGTTTATGAATCATAAACCCTCCATTATTGTTCTGCACATATTAGTTATATTTACGTTTTCTAGCAGCTTCAGATTTCTTTTTACGTCTAACGCTTGGTTTTTCGTAATGTTCTCTTTTGCGAATCTCCTGCTGAATTCCTGCTTTGGCACAGTTTCTTTTGAATCTGCGTAAAGCACTATCTAACGTTTCGTTTTCTTTAACGATTACATTTGACATAGTCTCACACCTAACCTCCCCTCCAGTCCTATATTGTGCATCATACGACTGTTCGGGTATATTTATTGCACTACATTAGATTATATCATATTTTTCATCTCAGTCAAGAATTTTTTGAAAAATAGGAAAAATATGCATAAATCTGTCATTTTCCGGCATTATTTTATCTGTTCTGCCAGTACCTCTTTGACTTTTGCAAGGGCATCCGGGATTCCAGCCGGGTTCTTTCCGCCAGCCTGTGCCATGTTCGGACGTCCACCGCCGCCACCACCTACACAGGAAGCGATTGCCTTGATCAGGTTGCCTGCGTGAGCACCCTTCTTCATTGCTTCATCTGTTGCTGTAGCCATCAGGCTTACCTTGCCGTTCGCGCTGGATGCGATCACGACCACGCCTTCTCCGATCTTCTCCTTGAGCTGGTCTCCAAGGTCACGCAGTCCGTTCATGTCCATATCTTCTACGCTGACAGCAATCACTTTTACGCCGGCTACTTCTTCTACCTGATCCATCACATCACCCATGGCATCTTTTGCGAGCTTGCTCTTCAGGCTTTCTACTTCACTGTGAAGTTCTTTGTTCTCAGCCTGAAGGTGTGCGATCTTCTCAGATACAGTATCCGGAGTTGCTTTCAGGAGCTTGGCTGCTTCATGAAGCAACTGTTCCAGTTCTCCATAATAATCCATCAGTCCTTTGGATGTAAGTGCTTCGATACGGCGTACCCCTGCTGCCACACCACTTTCAGACAGAATCTTGAATGCTCCGATCTCGCTTGTATTGGCAACATGTGTACCACCACAGAACTCAATAGAGTAATCTCCCATATTTACAACACGGACGATGTCGCCGTATTTCTCACCGAACAGAGCCTGTGCTCCGGTCTTTCTTGCTTCTTCGATCGGCATGTTCTTAATGACAACCGGCAGAGATCTGGAAATGCTTTCATTTACCATATCTTCTACTTTCTGCAGTTCTTCCGGTGTCATTGCCGAGAAATGAGAGAAGTCGAAACGAAGTCTCTTGTCGTCTACATAAGATCCGGACTGTTCTACATGTGTACCAAGTACGGTACGGAGTGCTTTCTGAAGCAGATGGGTCGCACTGTGGTTTCTTGCACAAAGCACACGTC